>Ga0247734_1000484_pt1 | contig 34625 bp, 28 predicted proteins | sample UWRJL103311B2_FD_180933 | JGI IMG/M metagenome (GOLD analysis project Ga0247734, IMG submission 180933) | Plant litter microbial communities from Arlington Agricultural Research Station in Wisconsin, United States - UWRJ-L103-311B-2 | ecosystem: Environmental > Terrestrial > Plant litter >...
CGTTAAACGGATCGCAAAGTTAGGAAATTTTTTCCGAATAATATCTATCAACAAATCAGATGTAAATTGTTCACTTTCAAAGTGTCCGATATCTGCAATCATCAGTTTTCCGTCCGCATCAAAAAATTCGTGATACTTAAAATCAGCGGTTATGAACGCATCGGCGCCTGCAGCCAATGCATGGGGCAGCAGAAAGCTGCCGGAACCGCCACAAACAGCCACTTTCTTTATCTTTTTACCAGTTTCCCTGGTGTGTCTGATGACTGTTACATTCATCTTTTCTTTCACTAAAGCCAAAAACGCGACAGCATCCAGTTCTGTATCCAGCCATCCAACCATTCCTGAACCTACGTTATTTAATTTGTTTTCAAGCAGATATATATCATAAGCTACTTCCTCGTACGGATGATTCTCCAGCAATGCAAGCAATACCTTACGCTCATCCTGCGCTACGAAAATAGTTTCTATTCTTGTTTCCTTTTCATGATGCTGTACACCCTGTTCACCGGCAAACGGATGGGTTCCATCGCCCGCTTTGAATGTTCCAATGCCCTCAGCATTAAAACTGCAGTCGCTGTAATTTGAAATATGCCCGGCACCGGCAGCAAAAAGCGCGGCCCTTAATTGTGTAACCTCGTTAGTAGGACAGAAAGTAACCAGCTTCTTAAGCAATCCACTGCGTGGATTGAGAATTTTCGCCCGCTGTAGTCCCAAACGGTCACAGATAACTCCATTTACCCCATTTTGAATGCTGTCAAGGTTGGTATGAATGGCATATAATGCAATGTTGTTCCTGATAGCCTTAATAACAACCCGCTCCACGTAATTTTTCCCTGTGAGCTTTTTTAGCCCCTTGAATACAATAGGGTGGTGGGTAATAATCAGGTTACAATGGTTAGCTATTGCTTCATCAACAATATCTTCTGTACAGTCAAGCGCTACTAATGCAGCTGTAACCTCTTGCCCCGGGTCACCGGTTAAAAGGCCTGAATTGTCATAATCCTCCTGATAATTTAATGGCGCATATTCTTCAAGATGTTTAATCAGCACGGATAATCTCATAGTGTAAATATACGATCCGTATTTAATTATTGATTGATATACCCCATTTTAACCATTTGAAGGCTTTCAAATACCATCTTCTGGTTGTACTCAAAGGCGAGGCTCTTATAATTCACCAGGTCAATAATGGTTCCAATGGCACACAGCCCATAGGTGAAAAAATAAAGAATCCCCATACCAATCTGATTCAACAAAAACCTGGACAGTCCTGGTACAAAAAAACCAAGTACACAATACAGGATCATGTCATCAGGGCTTCTCCGCTTGCTGCTGTAAATCATTAAAAACCCATTCAGTTGCTGCTCACTAAATCCTGTAGTTGCAGTTTGCAGATAGGAAAACTCTTGAGGCGTGATGCCCGGAAGCATCATAAATGGTGAATTATACATAATTATTATTCCTTCTTAATCTAGTTCATACTATTTTTTCAACTGGTACCTGCTAAGGACAATAATCCTGTAGCTTATCATCAGTACTGCGGGAATTCCCAACCAGTGAAAACGGATACTTTCCATTATATTCCCATGCAGGAGATGTGTTACAGACCTTCCTAAACCACATCCCGGGCACCAGCTAAATCCCATATTGGCAAGAGGACAAAAGGTAAAATGCTTTATCTCATGATGTACTGCCGGCTGCGCTGTTCCCAGCAAAATTAAAGCCATCACCCATAAAATAAGCTCCAGAGGAATGCGTTCCAACCATTTTAATCTCCCGCTTTTGAATTTTAGAGTCATAAATGGATGCATTGTTACATATTAGCAAATCATTAATCTTACCTTTGCTGAGTGAACATTCGTGACCTGATCAACAGATATAAAACTGATGAGCGCATCGAAGCGCTGGCAAAGACCCTCAACACGGGTAAAGGTAATAAACTTCAGCTAAAAGGACTGGTCGGTTCTGCCGATGCTGTAGTTGCTGTTACAACTTATTTTCTTTTACATCAGCCCCAGCTGTTCATCCTTCCTGACCGGGAAGAGGCTGCTTATTTTATGGCCGATCTGGAAAGTATACTGGAAAAGGAAGTGCTCTTGTTCCCTTCATCCTTCCGGAAGGCCTTTGATTTTACGCAGGTTGATACGGCAAACGTTCTTGCCAGGGCCGAAGTACTCAACGAACTTAACCATCAGTCATCGTTTGGAAAAATAGTGGTTACTTATCCTGAAGCGCTTGCCGAAAAGGTGATAGACAGATCAGTACTTGAAAAAAATACACTTGAAATTAGCCTAGGAGTAAAACTGGGGATTGATTTTATCAATGAATTCCTGATTGATTACGATTTTGACCGTACTGATTTTGTTTATGAACCAGGCCAGTTTTCCATCCGGGGAGGTATAGTTGATATTTTTTCTTTTTCCCATGATCTTCCCTACCGGATTGAATTTTTTGGCGACGAAGTGGAGAGTATCAGAACCTTCGAGATCGATAGCCAGCTCTCGGTTGAGGATGTAAAAAGTTTTACTATTATTCCAAACGTCCAGTCGAAGTACCTTACAGAAAGCAATATAAACTTGCTGGATTATATAGAAAAAGATACCCAATTGTGGTTCAGGGACGTCGAATTTACCCTTGATATCATCAAAAGTGGCTATAAAAAAGCCGTAGAACTGTGGAAAGCGCTTCCTGCGAAAGAAAAACAGGAAAACCTGGATTGGATCGACCCAAAGTTTGGATTTTCAGATGAGAGGATGATAGGAGATATTGTTCATGATTTCTCTCTGATAGAGTTTGGTAAGCAGTTTTTTTACAAAACCGAAAATGTGATCCTGTTCGATACCAAGCCTCAGCCCTCCTTTAATAAGGATTTCCATCTACTAATCAACAATATCAGGGAAAATGAGAAGAACGGGATTTTTAACTTCATTTCCAGCTCATCGCCAAAGCAAACCGAACGACTTTATGCGATATTAGACGATATAGATAAAACAGTAAAATTTGTTCCTGTTAATATACAGCTAAGGGAAGGCTTTATTGACCCTCAGCAACATATAGCATTTTATACAGATCATCAAATTTTTGATAGGTTTTATAAATACAAATTAAAAAGAGGGTACCAGCGTAGCCAGGCGATTACCATGAAAGACCTCAGGGACCTTAAACCCGGTGATTTTGTGACCCATATTGACCATGGTATAGGAAAGTACGCAGGCCTTGAAAAAGTGGAGGTAAATGGTAAAACCCAGGAAATGATCAGGCTGGTATATGCCGATAACGACCTTTTGTACGTCAATATCAATTCCCTCAACAGGATTGCCAAATACAGTGGTAAAGACGGAACACATCCCAAGATGAATAAACTGGGAACCGAGGCATGGGAAAAGCTGAAAAAAACGACAAAAAAAAAAGTTAAAGACATTGCCCGCGACCTGATCAAGTTATATGCCCTGAGAAAGTCCCAGATAGGGACTGCATTTGATCCTGACGGGTACCTGGAAACAGAACTTGAGGCGTCTTTTATTTATGAGGACACGCCAGATCAGGTAAAGGCAACCAACGATGTAAAAAAAGATATGGAGGCCCCTCATCCAATGGATCGCCTGGTTTGTGGCGACGTGGGTTTTGGTAAAACCGAAATTGCCATTAGGGCAGCTTTTAAAGCCGTGGCAAATGGTAAGCAAGCTGCCGTACTTGTACCTACAACCATCCTTGCCCTTCAACATTTCAAGACGTTTTCAGGCCGTTTAAAGGACTTCCCATGTAAGGTTGATTATATTAACCGTTTCAAGACCAGTAAACAGATTAAAGAGACGCTTGCACAAGTAGAGGAGGGCAAGATTGATATCGTAATCGGTACCCACCGTCTGTTAAGCAAAGATGTGAAGTTCAAGTCGCTGGGCATCATGATTATTGATGAAGAACAAAAATTCGGTGTATCTGCAAAAGAAAAACTCCGTGCACTGCGTGTAAATGTAGATACACTTACATTAACTGCTACGCCAATTCCAAGAACATTGCATTTTTCTCTGATGGGCGCAAGGGATTTATCTATTATGAGCACCCCGCCTCCTAACAGGCAGGCTGTAAATACAGAATTACACGTATTCAATGATAAACTGATACAGGAAGCGGTTCAGTTTGAACTTGACCGTGGAGGCCAGGTATTCTTTATTCATAATAGAGTGAATGATTTACCGCAGCTGGGCGGCCTGATCCAAACACTGGTACCAAAAGCAAGAATTGGAATTGCGCATGGACAGCTTGATGGTGATGCCCTGGAAGATGTTATGCTGGATTTTATCAATGGTGAAAAGGATGTATTGGTAGCCACAACCATTATTGAAGCAGGACTTGATATCCCAAATGCGAATACGATTATCATCAACCACGCCCATATGTTTGGCCTGAGTGATCTTCACCAGATGCGTGGAAGGGTAGGCCGCTCCAATAAAAAGGCATTTTGTTACCTGCTGAGCCCCCCATTGTCAACACTCACCTCAGAAGCCAGGAAAAGACTAAGTGCGATAGAAGAATTTTCTGACCTTGGAAGCGGGTTCAATATTGCTATGCGTGATCTTGATATCCGCGGAAGCGGAAACCTGCTTGGTGCAGAGCAAAGTGGCTTTATTGCGGAAATAGGTTTTGAAATGTACCACAAGATCCTGGATGAAGCCATTCAGGAACTGAAATCAGACGAATTTAAAGATCTGTTCAAAGATGATAAAGAACGTCCATTTGTTACTTTCACCCAGATAGATACTGACCTTGAGCTCTATATTCCGGATGATTATGTGACAAATATAACAGAGCGATATAATCTGTACACAGAACTTTCCAAACTGGAAACTGAAGATCAGCTGGTAGCTTTCGAAATCTCTTTGAAAGACAGGTTTGGCCCCATTCCCCGTGCAGTAAAAACAATGGTCAACGTACTTCGCCTGCAGTGGGCGGCCAAAAAGTTAGGTTTTGAAAAGCTAAGTTTCAAGAAGGGTGTACTTAGAGGGTACTTTATAGCAGATAAACAGTCCCGTTTCTTTGATTCTGATATGTTCCACAACATACTTAATTTTGCCCAGATGCACCCGCGTATGTGTAACCTGAAAGAAGTAAAAAATACACTGAGGATTGCATTTGAAGACCTCAAAACCGTAGATGATGCTATCCAGATGCTGGAAATGGTAGCACAATAAACACGATCCTATGAACCCACAAATGCTCACAGAACTGGTTACCATGCAAATGCCCTTTGGAAAATACAAAGGCAAACTATTGTGTGACCTTCCCGAATCTTATCTGGTATGGTTTCATAGCAAGGGGTTCCCACCGGGTAAACTGGGAGAACTGATCGGCACTATGTATGAGATCAGGCTCAACGGACTGGAATACTTGCTGAAACCAATTAGAAACCCAAGATAAATGAATGATTTATTTTAGCAGCAGGTACAGGTAAGCATAAACCAGCGGCGCGGCAATCAGCAATCCGTCAAAGCGGTCCAGCAAGCCACCGTGTCCCGGTAATATATTACCAGAATCTTTTGCATTCAGGCTTCGTTTAAGCATCGATTCTACCAGATCACCCAATGTTCCAAAGCTTACAATAATCACTGCCATACCGGCCCAAATCAATGGGGAAATATCCTTAAAAAAGTAAGATACAATAGCCGATACCAGAAGACTGGTAAACATCCCACCCAAAAATCCTTCCCAGGTTTTTTTAGGGGAATGCCGCTCAAATAATTTATGTGCCCCTAGTTTTCTTCCAAACAGGTAAGCCCCCGTATCACTCGCCCATAACATCAATAAAAATGCGAGTGGCAAATGAAAATTGAAATTGCTGAAGTTCTGTAAAAAGCCAAGGGAATAGTAAAAACAAAAAGGAACCGTCACAAAAGCAAAACCCACAAAAGTAAAGGCAATATTTGAAAACGGCGCTTTATCCTTTCTGTACAATTCAAACAGAAATACTGAGGAGAATACCGGAATAAGCAATAGGAGATACTTCACATTGATATCAACAAAATGAAATCCGCTAACCAGTAAAAAAATAATTGCCGCACCGCCCAAACCAATAACCATATGTGGTTTAATCCCAGCTGTTTTAATTAGCTTATAGAATTCTGCCAGTGCAAATAAGCTGAGCAGTAAATAAAAAAATGTAAAAGTCCAGGCTCCAAGAAAAATGGAGCCCAGCATCACTATCGTAAAAAAAAATGCCGTGATAGCCCTAGTCTTCATTTTTTTCAGTAGATTTTATATAAGCATCCGCAGCATCGAAATCCTTCTTGTTGACAAGTACCTCTATGATACCGAATGTCTGATAAGACGAATCTTTTTTATTCATTATCACTGCAGCAATATCATTTTCTATCAATCCCTGTTTAATGATTTCTGCAGTAATTGGGTCTTGTGTGGTAAATACTTTAGTCCAGTTGTTTTCCATTGTGTGCTGTAGTTTTATACTTTAAATATCTGAATAGAAATATGCTCAAAAGTAAACTAATAACACATCCGTACCATGGAAAAAATGAAGAATTATCTGATTGCTCCAAAGGAATATGATGAAGCTGCATATACCATGCCTGACATACTGCATAAGCATTGTTCAAAAAATGTGCAAACATAGCATACCATAAACTGCCCGTCCAGAGATAGATATATCCAAAAGCGGCGCCCAGTACTAACCTGGGAAAAAACCCAAAAAACTGAACGTGTATTGCACTAAAAATAAATGCCGATAACCAAATGGCAACATGAGGATTTTGATACATCCTGTAAAATGACCGCTGTACCGCTCCTCTGAAAAGCAATTCTTCAGCAACCCCTGGCAGCAGCGCAATGATGAATATATTTACTAAAAAGTCGCCCAAATGCCGTATCCTAAGTAATAAAAACGTCATTTTCATAGCTGACTCTTCCTTCTCTTTCATCCAGTTTTCAACCGGTTCAAGGAAGTCCGGTAATTTCATTTTCTGATTGGCCAGCGCAAGCCACTCCATTGCTGGCATAGAACAGATCATAATTAAAAGTACCAGTAGCAGGAGCGAAGCTTTCGGCTTCTTAAACTGATAAAACTGCCCTACACTAATCTTTTCAGTCATTGCGAGCAGTATTGGTGGCGCTATGAACGTAAATATGGTTGTCAGTAATTGTGTAATTTTCAGTCCTGCCGCAAAGGCCGGATCACCACCAGACAGTCCCTCTGCATTTTGTAGCACATGAATCCCGTACATACCCATTAAAACCGCCAGGCTTAAAAGTGTACCGGCGACTAAACCAACCAAGGCATATCCTGCTATTATAAGTAACTGGTAATAAGCACTATTTTCTTCTCTTGCTTTTGAACTGAAATTCATTATTGCGGATTTTTGTACCTTTGTATCTTAATTTTGGATTGAAGATAGAAAAATGTCCGTAAAGATAGGAAATATTGACCTGGGGGACTTTCCCTTATTACTTGCACCAATGGAAGATGTAAGTGACCCACCATTCCGTTTTGTATGCAAACAAAGCGGGGTGGATATGATGTATACTGAGTTTATTTCCTCTGAAGGATTGATTCGGGATGCAGCTAAAAGTCGCCAGAAACTTGACATTTTCGAATATGAAAGACCTATCGGTATACAGATTTTCGGGAGTGATATTTCGTCCATGCGTGAAGCCACAGAAATTGCTACACTCGCAGGGCCTGATCTAATGGATATCAATTATGGCTGTCCGGTTAAACAGGTAGCCTGTAAAGGTGCGGGATCTGCCTTATTGCAGGATATAGACAAGATGGTAAAAATGACTGAGGCTGTAGTAAAGGCAACACATTTACCCGTAACTGTAAAAACACGGCTGGGCTGGGACGACAATACAAAAAATGTTGATGAAGTGGCTGAAAGGCTGCAGGATATAGGTATACAGGCATTAACAATCCATGGCAGGACCAGGGCGCAGATGTACAAGGGGGAAGCCGATTGGCGTATGATCAGGGAAATCAAAAGAAATCCAAGGATTAAAATCCCAATTTTCGGAAACGGGGATGTAGACAGCCCCCAGAAAGCGCTTGACTGGCGAATGGAATACGAAGTAGACGGTATCATGATCGGACGCGCAGCAATTGGGTATCCCTGGATTTTCAGGGAAATAAGGCATTTTTTTAATACCGGTGAAAAACTTACAGGCCCAACAGTGGAAGAGCGTGTTGCTGTTTGCCGCACGCATCTGGACAAATCTATTGCCTGGAAGGGTCCTAAGGTTGGAGTTTTTGAAATGAGGAGACATTATGCCAATTACTTCAAAGGACTACCAGATTTTAAAAACTATAGGATGTTACTGGTCAAAGAAGACAATATTGAAATAATACACTCTATATTAGACGAAGTGTCAGATAAGTATCAATACATTTTACCCGATGGCGAAATGGCTTGATTTTTGAAAAACACTGATTAAATATCATTAAAATGGTTACAGCTATAACACAAGGGGTAAAAATTTCAGTTGATACTGTGTATCAGGAAGAGTACTCCAATCCGGAAAAAGAACATTTCATGTTTGCTTACCAGATTAGTATAGAAAATTTGTCCGACTATTCGATTCAGTTAATGCGACGTCAATGGTTCATTTTTGATTCTAACGGTACGCAGCGTGAGGTAGAAGGAGAGGGAGTAGTAGGCTTACAGCCGGTGATTGAACCTGGTGACAGTTACTCTTATGTATCTGGCTGTAACCTGACAACTGACATTGGAGCCATGTCTGGTACCTATTTGATGCATCGTGTAGTGGATGAGGCAGATTTTACCGTTGATATTCCTGAATTTCAGCTGATAGTTCCCTATCGATTAAATTAAAATTCCGGGTTTTCGTTGTATATAAGCGAAATACGGTTGATCACTAGTCCCTGCTTCTTCCAAATAACATAGAGGCATAATACAACAAATTCGCAAGCGCACCTAATGCGGCTACTACATAGGTCATCGCTGCCCACCATAAGGCATCTTTGGCCTGCTCATTTTCCTCTGGTGTATTCATTACGATACGGTTATTTTTTAGCCAGATCAACGCCCTTTTACTGGCATCAAACTCCACTGGCAAGGTAATAAAACTAAATAGTGTTATTAGTGCCAGACCTGCAACACCAATACCCAATACAATCGGATTACCAGTAAAACCAATCAAAAGAATACCTAGTATTAAAACCCACTGTAATAAATTTGAAGAAATACTTACTACGGGTACCATATCCGAACGAAACTGTAACCAGTGATATGACTTGGCATGCTGTACGGCATGACCGCATTCATGCGCAGCTACGGCCGCTGCGGCAACACTTCTGCCATAGTATACATCTGTACTGAGATTAACGGTTTTATCAGCGGGATTGTAATGATCGGTTAGTTGTCCGTCTGCGCTCATCACTTTCACATCATATATACCATTGTCATGCAACATTTTCTCTGCCACCTCATGCCCGGATAGTCCGGAGTTTAACTGCATTTCGGCATATCTTGAAAATTTGCTCCGGAATTTCCACTGCACAAACATACTTGCAATCAGCATCGGAATAATAAAAAACAAATAGGTCCCCATCTTGATAATGTATATTTACTTATCAGGCCTAAATCAAAAATTGTTCCCATAATACTTTTATTGGCGTATAAAGTTATAAATTACCCTTAAACACTACAGATAGCGCCAGGTGACCTTGTTACTTTTATAAAATTGTCCTTTAAAACCTGCATACCGATAAAATATTTAATCTCCCTTCATACTAATAAGTTTGTTAAAATGGTTTATAATATAGATTTTTGATAAAAATATTAGTAAATGAATAGTATTATTATTGCCCTGCTGATTCTTGTAATGATTGCCCTTGTGCTCCTGCTGTTTAAAAAACCAGCACCTGTTCACAATCAAATGGAAATACTTAACCTGAAGGAAGCGGAACATCAGAAAACATTGTCTTACTACAGGGAGGAAAAGCAAAGAATGGAAGATGAACTGACAGATCTCCGGACAGGCTTTATGGATGAAAGGAGCAGGGCAGTAAAGGCAGAAGAGATGTTATCCGCCCAGATATCAAAGCAGACGCAGCAGGAAAAATATATTGCAGAATTGCAGCAACAGTTTAAAATGGAGTTTGAGCAGATAGCCAATAAAATACTGGAAGAGAAATCTTCTAAGTTCACGGTACAGAACAAGGTAAACATGGATCTCATTTTAAGCCCTCTAAAAGAAAATATAAAAGCATTCGAGGAAAAGGTTGACAAGGTATATAAAGCTGAGTCAGACGAGCGCAATATACTCAAGGGGGTAATTTCACAACTGATGGATCAAAGCAAACAAATTCAGGAAGATGCAAACAACCTCACCAAAGCACTAAAAGGTGACAATAAAAAGCAGGGAAACTGGGGTGAAATTATACTGGAGCGGGTATTGGAACGGTCGGGACTGGTAAAAGACAGTGAATACAGGATACAGTCAAGTTTTAGTACAGTAAACGGAAACCGTATACAGCCTGATGTAATTATTGATTTGCCCGAGAACAAACATATTGTTGTTGATGCCAAAGTTTCGTTGGTTGCCTATGAGAAATATGTAGCTGCGGAAAGCGATGAAGAACGGGAAATGTACCTTAGACAGCACCTTTTGTCCCTCAAAGCACACATACAAGACCTGGCTTCTAAAAATTACCATGCTTTGTACCAGATCAACTCACCCGACTTTGTACTGCTCTTTATACCTATCGAATCTTCTTTTGGCATTGCTGTACAAAAAGATGCAGAATTATTCAATTATGCATGGGACAGAAAAGTAGTCATTGTTAGTCCCTCTACTTTACTTGCAACCTTGCGCACAATTTCGAGCATATGGAAACAAGAACGGCAGAACCGCAATGTATTGGAAATTGCACGTTTGAGCGGCACTATGTATGACAAGTTTGTCGGTTTCCTTAACGATATGGAAAGTATAGGCAGAAATATCAGACAGAGCCAGGATGCTTATGACAAAGCCCTGGGAAAACTGTCATCAGGTACAGGAAATTTGTCAGTAACAGCAGATAAAATAAAAAGGCTGGGTGCAAAAACTACAAAACAGATTGATCATAAATTTTTGGACCCAGCGCTGGCAGATGAAGACCTGCTATAATTTAAATGCGTTCCATCCCTGAGCCTTCAGTTCATGGACCACATTTGATTTTGAAATCATTTTACAACCGGATGGTTTATCGGTGATATGCCCTATCACGGTGATATCCACATCATGTTTCAATTTAGTATAGTCATCCTGTTTGATCGTGAAGAGCAGCTCATAATCTTCGCCGCCGTTTAATGCACAAACGGTAGGATCAAGTCCTAGTTCCCTTGCGGTTTCATATGTCATTGGGTCTATTGGCAGTTTATCTTCATAAATGGTACATCCTTTATCAGATTGCCTGCAAATATGCATGATTTCTGAAGCAAGACCATCCGAAACATCAATCATCGAGGTAGGAAGAATTTTCATCTGCGCTAACAAATCCACAATATCCCTACGTCCTTCAGGTTTCAGTTGTCTTTCAATAATATAATCTTTTCCCTCCAGGTCTGGCTGGATATTTGGATTTTCCAGAAAAATCTGTTTCTCACGTTCAAGGATTTGTAAACCTACATAAGCACCGCCAAGATCACCAGAAACACATAATAAATCTCCTTCATTTGCCCCATTTCTGTATACAATATCAGCTTTGTCCGCAAAACCAATACTTGTTACACTGATCACCAGTCCCTGTTTACTGGACGAAGTATCGCCACCAATCAGGTCAATATTAAACTTATTGCAGGCCAGCTCTATTCCTTTGTAAATTTCTTCTACTGCTTCTAGTGGAAATTTGCTCGACAAGCCCAGGGAAACGGTAATCTGGGTAGCAACACCATTCATCGCATAAATATCGCTAAGATTGACCTGTACAGCCTTATATCCCAAATGCATAAGCGGTACATAGGCCAGGTCAAAGTGAATACCTTCCAGCAGCAAATCGGTCGAAACCAAAAATTCTTTTCCACCAGCATGCAGCACTGCCGCATCATCTCCAATTCCTTTCACACTGCTCTCGTGCCTGATCTTGAAATTATTGGTCAGGTGCTCAATGAGGCCGAATTCACCTAATTCTGCGAGGTCTGTGCGCTCTTTATTTTCAAACATAATCTTCTATTGTAGTCTATACTGCTAATATTTAAAATAGTTACAATCCCAGACTTGCTGAAATTTCCAGCATTCTTTCGATTGGTTTTCTTGCTTCCCTGATAATATGATCAGGAACTGTTACTTCAGGCGAACCATTTTTGATACATAAATAGAGTTTTTCCAATGTATTCCGTTTCATGTACGGGCAATCGTTACAGGCACAGTTGTTATTCGGCGGGGCAGGAATGAAAGTTTTACCAGGATTGGCCTTCTCCATCTGGTGTATAATACCACTTTCTGTTGCTACAATAAATTCTTTTGCATCACTTTTAACAGAATAATTTAACAATCCTGTGGTAGATCCTATATAATCTGCCATCTGTAATACTGCCTCTTCACATTCCGGATGCGCAATAAACTTTGCACCGGGATGACGCTCTTTTAATTTGGTAATTTTCTCTCTCGAAAAAATTTCGTGTACCATACAGGCACCGTTCCACAACACCAGGTCCCTTCCCGTTTTTTTAGCTACCCATGCACCTAAATTTTTATCAGGCCCGAATATGATCTTCTGCTCTTTTGGCAGGCTTTCTACAATCTGTACCGCATTGGTAGAAGTGCATACAATATCGCTCATTGCTTTTAGCTCTGCAGTACAATTCACATAGGTAATCACCAGGTGGTCCGGATATTTCTCTTTGAACTTTTTAAACAAATGTGGTGGACAACTATCTGCTAATGAGCAACCTGCCTTTACATCTGGCAACAATACTTTTTTCTCAGGTGATAGTATCTTAGCCGTTTCGGCCATGAAATGCACACCTGCAAATACAATCACATCCGCCTCTGTTTTCGCAGCTTCTTGGGAGAGGCCCAAACTATCCCCAATATAATCTGCAATATCCTGTATATCAGGTTCTTGGTAATAGTGCGCCAGCACTATCGCATTTTTCTCCTTTTTTAACTTTTCAATTTCTACAAAAAGATCAAGTGTTGGGTCGATACTTTCTTCTACAAATCCTCTCCTGTTTAATTCTTCTAAGGTATCCATTTTCAACGTTTCAATAATTAATAATTATTTAATATAAATAGACTTCTATTGTTTATTAGTGTGTTAGTAATGTTTGTAACTCCGGGCTTTTTATTCGTTTAAATGATTTGTTCTATAGTTATCCACAAGTAACCAGCTGTTTTTTTGAAAATATAAGCTGATTTACAATTAGATATTTTTGGAACCAAAAACTTATCACCATCAATATGTTTATTGTTAGTAGTGGAGTAAAAAGTTAATAACTCATGCAAAGTTGCTTAAAAATAACTTAAAATATTGTGTCTAATTCTCATTTTACCTTAGCTTTAAACATTCTTAAATAGTTCCTCTATTTATTTAGACATGTAATTAACATTTTTCTAACGTTGTTAACAACACGATAGAATTGACAAGAATCAATGAGAAAAGCAGATTTTTTAGTTATAGGATCGGGTATAGCCGGTTTAAGCTTCGCCCTGAAGGCCGCCAAGCACGGAAAGGTAATTATCATTACCAAATCAAATGAAGATGAATCAAATACAAAATATGCCCAGGGAGGTGTAGCTGTTGTAGTTAATAAGGATGATTCTTTTGAAAAACATATTCATGATACATTAATAGCAGGGGATGGTCTATGTGATCCTGAAATTGTGGAAATAGTAGTAAAAGAAGGCCCCCAGCGCATCCAGGAGATCATTGATTACGGAATTAATTTTGACAAGGACACTGCTGGAGTATATGACCTGGCCAAGGAAGGAGGGCATTCTGACCACAGGATTTTACATTATAAAGACGTTACCGGATATGAGATTGAGAGTGTGTTGCTCAAGCAGATTCATGAAAATGATAACATAGAGATATTAACACATTACTTCTGTCTGGAGTTAATTACCCAGCATCACCTTGGTAAGTTTGTTGACAAAACATCTAAAGATATTAACTGTTTTGGTGTATATGCCTTTAATACAGAGCTTAACGATGTGGAAAAGATCTTAGCAAAGGTGACTATCCTTGCTTCTGGAGGTGCGGGACATGTGTATTCAAGTACCACAAATCCAGTGATTGCAACAGGTGATGGCATGGCCATGGTTTACCGTGCAAAGGGTAAATTGAGAAATATGGAATTCATTCAATTCCATCCAACTGCATTATATAACCCTGGAGAGTATCCATCCTTCCTTATTTCGGAAGCGGTGAGAGGCTTTGGAGGCGTATTGAGAAGGAAGAATGGTGACGAATTCATGTATGAATATGATGAAAGGGGCTCTCTGGCACCGCGGGATATTGTTGCACGTGCGATCGATTCGGAGATGAAAAAATCTGGTGAGGATTTTGTTTATCTGGACATACGGCATCGAAAAAAGGCTGACATATTGGCGCATTTTCCAAATATATATGCGAAGTGTTTATCCATCGGTATTGACATGACGAATGATTTAATCCCGGTAACTCCGGCCGCCCATTATATGTGTGGCGGAATTTTAGTGGATGATTATGGACGATCGACGATTAACCATCTATATGCCTGTGGCGAGTGTTCTTCAACCGGATTACACGGGGCAAACCGTCTTGCTTCAAATTCACTGCTGGAAGCGCCGGTTTTTGCGCACCGTATTTACCTGGATGCAGTGGAAACCTTTAATAAAAATACTATTCCCGACAATATACCAGACTGGAATGATCATGGTGTTGTGCAATCTGATGAAGACATTTTAGTTACCCATAACCTTCGCGAAACTCAAAAGCTGATGAGTGACTACGTGGGTATTGTGCGTTCTGATTTTAGACTGGACAGGGCAATGCGCCGGTTATTTTTGTTACACGAGGAAACTGAGGCTTTTTATAAAGCAAACCAGGTTTCTGTTAAGTTATGTGAGTTGAGGAATGTTATCCAGGTTGCATTTGTCATTATTAAATCTGCGATGGCGAGAAAAGAAAGCAGAGGACTACATTACACAACTGATTATCCTGGTCATGCAGATCGGCTGACCGACACCGTTTTTTAATTTATTATTATGCCTGTTATTCTTCCTGTTTTAGATAAATCCCCTTTCTGGGGAGAAAATTGTTTCATTGCACCTAACGCAACTATTGTTGGTGACGTAGTGATGGGCAACAACTGTTCTGTATGGTTTAATGCCGTTATAAGGGGCGATGTTAACAGTATATCTATTGGCAACGACTCTAATATTCAGGATGGTGCAGTGATCCATGCTACCTATCAGAAGGCCTCAACTTCTATAGGCAACCGGGTGTCTGTAGGGCACAATGCTATTGTCCATGGTTGTACGCTGAAAGATCACGTACTGGTAGGGATGGGAGCGATTGTAATGGACGATGTTGTTGTAGAGGAGTATTGTATTATTGCAGCAGGATCGGTTGTACTGGAGAGAACAATTTGTGAATCCGGATTTTTGTATGCAGGTACACCTGCGAAAAAAATAAAGCCCGTTACAGAAGAGCAACGGGCTTTATTAAATAAATTACCTGACAACTATATTATGTATTCTGATTGGTTCAGATAGCTTATTGTTCTTTGGGAAGTGTGATGGTTTCATTTCTGTCCCAGTTTGCGCGTATGGAAAGTTCTTTTGTTTCGTTCCATATTTTCTCTGGTTGAACACCTGCTTTTACATCACCAGTGTCCCACTTGCCATTTTTGTTTGAATCATAAATGATCCTGATGAAATATCTTCCCGCCCTGTAGTTGGCAAACTTGACTGAAGTTTCTTTTGCTACTACAAGGGTATTTACAACGGCTTTAGATTCATTAATTACCTCCAGAATATATTGTTTGTCTGGTTCTGGCGGTATAATTTTGAGTACTAATGTGCCGTAATCATCCTTTTTTGCGAGCTGGAATTTCTTGCTGAATTCCTTATTTTTAGCATTGAAAATTGCAGTGAATGCACCAGCACCGAATTTAATTTCGTAAACATTATTTGCCCGGAAAGGATAGTTAAAATTATAAGTAAGGAAATCAGCACTGTCTTTTAATACTGTAAAATCCTGTTTGGTAACAGAGTCTTCCATCAGTGTAATTTTAGTCGGGTCTACGCTTTCTACAGGTATACCAAAGGTAAGTTGAAGCGGCTTGTTGGGGTTAAGCAGGTTGGCTTCTATGTTATCTGTTGGAAGGATATTTCTTGTATAAGTATCCTTCTTTCCGCGGTTCAGTTTTACAGTCTGTAGTAGTTTTCCATTTTCGGTTATACTTAACTTAACAGAATCAAAAGTAAGGTCTTTTACCCATACTTTTACGGAATCATTATTTTTATTGAATTTAACCAGCTTGGCGGCGTCTATTTCTTTAGGCTCGGTAATAGTAATTGAGGGGTTTTTAAGTTTTTGGTTAAAGGTCATCATTATACTGCCATCAGCATTAAGCCTTCTGTCGTTCACTCTGAATACCTTGGCATCCTCCTTAAAGATAACCATATTTACATTTTGCGTGTCTTTTTTAAGAATTAGTGGTTCCTTAATAAATCCTACTTCATCAGAACTTTGCTGGTATATCTTATCGCTTCCCTGTTCTTTTATTGCATATACTTTATAAGTATCGCTTCTCAGGTTACTAATCCGGTAGTTACCGCTACTGTCGGTAAGGGTATAAATTGATGCCTTCTTTTTTCCAAAAAGACTATCGCGCGATAGAGGGAATACAAATACCACTGCCTCCAATACAGGCTTGCCAGTCTGCGAATCTTTTATGTTTCCAGCTATACTCAGCGAGTCCAGTTCGGCTCCAGTAGAAAAAACATAACTGAAATTTTTGAGTACGTTTGATTCGTTCACATCCGCAATGGACTTACCGAAATTAAGCGTGTACGTAGTATTATTCTCCAGAGAATCTGCAAAACTAATTTCCAGTGATTTGTTTTTAATCTTAAGTGTTGGTAATACCTCCACGTCAGGAGATATAGAAAATTCTTTCTGTTGATCAGTCAGTTTGAAATATTCGTCAAACTGAATTACAATCTTTTTTGCTGCAAAGTTTCTGGTCAGATTTTTTGGTACTATAGATAAAACCTTTGGTGGCGTTTTATCCCTCGGCCCACCTTGAGGCCCCGGTCCAATGCTCGCACAGCCGGCAATCAATAATAATCCGGAAAATTGAAGGAATAAATTCCGCGTACGCGTTAGTAAGGTTTTCTTAGCCATTTATATGCGATATAATAAACTTCTTGATGTTTTTAATGGATATGTTTGATAAAGTTTAAAAGTGGCTCATATCGCTTTAAAATGAGTCACTTTTAAACTCTGTTTATTATTGCTTAAATCATTGATTATCATTTAATTAGGTATTAACGGCTGATGTGCACCATTAAAACTGAGATATCGGACGGTGATACACCTGAAATTCTGGATGCCTGGCCCAATGTTCTTGGTTTTATCTTTAATAATTTCTCACGTGCTTCTTTAGAGAGTGACACCAATTGTGAATAATCGAAATCGGGGTTAATATCCTTATCCTCCATCTTCTGCATCTTATTTACAATTTCCTGCTCCTTTAAAAAGTAGCTTTCATATTTAATCTTTATTTCCGCCTGTTCGATAGTTTCCTGGTTAAACTGACTCAGGTGATCGTTGAAGCTGGAACTAACATTTCTAACGTCATCCATGTTCACCTGTGGTCTGCTGAGCACGCTGAATATTTTAACATTCTGAGTGAGTGCACTAGAATTTAAATTTTCAAGCATCTCATTTGCTTCTGTCATGTCAATTCCTTGCTTGCGACTAAATGCTACAATATTGTCTGAGTCAGCTATTTTTTTATGAACCTTTTCCAGGCGTTCATCACTGATCAATCCTAGAGCGTGACCAATAGGGGAGAGCCTGATATCTGCATTATCCTGACGTAGTAATAACCTATGCTCAGCCCTTGAGGTGAACATACGATAGGGTTCTTCTGTTCCCTTTGTCACTAAATCGTCGATTAAAACGCCTATATAAGATTCAGACCGCTTCATAATGAGTTCTTTTTGCTCATTGACCTTCAAATGGGCATTAATTCCTGCTATAAATCCCTGACTTGCAGCTTCTTCATATCCTGTAGTTCCATTAATTTGTCCGGCAAAGTATAAGTTTTCGATCAATTTTGTTTCCAGCGTAAGCGAAAGTTGGGTTGGTGGAAAATAATCATACTCTATGGCGTATCCTGGTCTAAACATTTTTGCGTTTTCAAATCCAGGTATCTGGATCAGTGCGCGGTATTGTACATCTTCAGGAAGAGAAGTAGAAAATCCATTGACGTAAATCTCACATGTATTCCAACCTTCTGGTTCTACAAAGATCTGGTGTCGATCCCTTTCCGCAAAGCGGTTGATCTTGTCTTCGATCGAAGGGCAATATCTCGGGCCAAGCCCTTTGATACGGCCAGTAAACATTGGAGATTTTTCAAATCCTTCTTTGAGCGTTTCGTGTACTTTGTTGTTGGTATAAGTTATCCAGCAGCACCGTTGGTCTGTTGGGCGCTGTACATCTGTATAAGAAAATCTGCCGGGATTCTGATCACCCCATTGTTCTTCCATCAGAGAATAATTTAAGGATCTTCCATCTACGCGTGGGGGAGTACCAGTTTTCATTCTACCAGCTTCGAAACCAATTGAGGTCAATTGCTCAGTAATTCCTGTAGCGGCTTTTTCACCAGTTCTGCCACCGCCGAATTTCTTCTCACCAATATGGATTAGTCCGTTTAGAAATGTTCCGTTTGTAAGTACTACACTTTTAGATCGGATCTCTTGGCCAATGGATGTTTTTACACCTACAACTTTTCCATCTTCTATAATCAAGCCATTCACCATATCCTGCCAGAAATCTACATTCGGCGTCCGCTCCAGTGATAGTCTCCACTCTTCAGCAAAACGTTTTCTGTCTATCTGTGCACGGGGGCTCCACATTGCCGGACCCTTAGATAAATTGAGCATACGAAACTGCAAAGTCGTCTTGTCGCTCACTATTCCTGAATATCCACCCATCGCGTCAATCTCCCGAACAATCTGCCCTTTTGCTACGCCGCCCATTGCTGGATTGCAACTCATTTGAGCTATAGTTTCCATGTTCATGGTCACTAATAAAACAGAAGATCCCATGTTTGCCGCTGCCGCTGCTGCCTCGCAACCTGCGTGTCCGGCACCCACAACAATAACATCATATTCTTTAAACATCTTATTATTTTTAATGTGTTCCACGTGGAACAACCTTGTTATTTCTTTATTACAACACAATTGGTTCCACGTGGAACGTTTATTTTAATTGAACTGTAACGCCCTTGCCTAAGAGATTTAAGGGCTTATATCACCTTATTTAAAGTGTTTTATTTTTCTTTTCAGATAGGTCAAGCCATCTTTCCATCGTTTGTTCTAAGTTGGAATTTAAGGCATCAATAGATTTTGTAACAACCTGGATTTCCTGATAGTTTGCACTGTCAATGGAAAGGAGGGACGTAGTCAGTTTTTCAATATCTGCCTCAATCAATGCGATCGCTGCTTCCGCGTCATCCAATTCTTTTTGTTCTTTGTAACTTAATTTATTAGTCGGCGTTGATTGTTGTTGGGTTTTAGCAGCACTTACCTGCGGTTTTTCTTTAGGAGTATCTAAACTGATTCTATACTCAGAGTAATTGCCATTATAAATGTTAACGATCCCTTCACCTTCCATGATAAATAACTGTTCGCTCATTTTATCCAGTAAATACCTGTCATGGGATACCAATATTAAAACTCCTGGAAAGTTTTCCAGAAACTCCTCTAACACATTTAATGTATCTATATCTAAATCATTTGTTGGCTCATCCAGGATTAAAAAGTTAGGATTTTGCATCAATACCTTCATCAGGTGTAATCGCTTTTTCTCACCACCGCTCAGTTTTTCAACCATACCGTGCTGTTTTTTTATTGGAAAAAGGAACAAGGTAAGTAGTTGGGAAGCGGAAATAGTTTGGCCATCGGCCATCTTGATATATTCCGCATCAGCAGTAACAATATCAATTACCCGGTCTTTTTCATTAAAGGCCAGGCCGCCTTGTTTGTAATACCCATACACTGTTGTATCGCCAACGTCAACGTTTCCTTTTTCCGGTTGAAGAAAACCTGTTATAATATTCAGTAGGGTAGATTTTCCTGTTCCGTTTTTACCTGCCAATCCAATTCTATCAGAGCGCTTAAAAACGTAACTAAAATCATTTATGATTTTTTTATCATCGAAAGATTGTCCAATGTGGTCAAGCTCCAGGATCTTGTTTCCCTGTCTAGACATTTTAACATTTAAGGTTACATTTTTATTATCTGTTCTTTGTTTAGTCTTACTGTCCAGATCATAAAAGGCATCAATCCTTGCCTGAGATTTTGTACCCCTTGCCTGTGGCATTCTCCGCATCCACTCAAGTTCCTTTTTCAGAAGGTTCTTGTTCTTATGAAAGGTACTTTCGTCTGAGGCTTCGCGTTCAGATTTCTTTTCCAGGAAATAAGCATAATTGCCATTATAGTTATAAATCTTTCCTCTGTCCAGTTCTACAATAGTATTACATACATTATCTAAAAAATACCTGTCATGGGTTACTAATAGGATAGTCTTATTGCCGGATGTCAATAATTTTTCCAACCATTCAATGGTATCAATGTCCAGATGATTTGTTGGCTCATCCAACACATAAATTTCAGGGTCTTCAATAAGTAACTTTGCAAGTGCAAGTCTTTTCTTCTGTCCACCTGAAAGAGTAGAAATTTGTTGCTGCAGATGATTTATACCCATACGGCTCAGAATCGTTTTGATTTCATGCTCATACTCCCAGGCATTGTGTTCACTCAGTTCTTCGTATAATCTGTTCAACGTTTTCTCATCTGGATTAGGGTCTTCTATCAGCTCCTCATATTCTTTGATCAGCTGCTGTTGTTTATTTTCCTGAGAAAAAATAAAATCACTAATAGAGTATCCATCCGGGAAGGAGGGCTCCTGATCCAGAAATCCGATCTTCACAAACTTATTCTTTACGATTTTTCCTTCAAGTGGGTTGAAGCGTTCTGCCAGTAATTTTAATAACGTACTCTTGCCAGCACCGTTTATTCCCACCAGTGCTACACGCTGTCCGGTTTGGATGCCTAAAGTTAAATTCTTGAATAACCATTCATCATGGTAGGCATGGCCTAAGTTTTCTGCTGCAATTAATGTGCTCAAAGTATTTTTTTAACGAATTAGTGGATAAGAAATTACCTGCAAAAGTAAGCAATATTTGCGGGTATATGATTCGAAGGTTTTTGCCTGCCGATATAATGCAATAAATTACTTATCGCTGACCCGAAATTGGGCGTTTCAAGATTATTACGGTTGTTTTATATGCAAAACACTGATATACAGCAGGGTATGTAAAAGTGGTAGTTAAGAAGCGCTTAGGGATAAATTCAATAGGGATAAATAATGGTCCTCTTTTTCGGTCATCAGCATTTTAGCTGCTTTTCCTTTGTCCTTATAGCCTAAGAGGTGAAGGGTACCGTGAACCATTACCCTACATAATTCATGCTGTACAGTGCCCTTAAAATGCGCCGAATTTTCCTGGATCCGTTCAATACTGATAAAAATATCGCCTACGATTTTATTCTGTTCTTCAGAGTTGTCAAACGTGATCACATCAGTATAGGTATCATGTTTAAGAAATTGCTGGTTCATCGCCAGAAGATATTCGTCAGAACATAATATAAAGTTGAGCTCCCCGAGTGTATAACCTTCAGCAGCGATAGTATCCTTGATCCAATTTCTGATTTGAATTTTGTTTTTAACTGTATACTTTACTTCCTCTGAAAAAAAATAGATAGGGGCCTTAGTCATAAAACTGATTTACAGCGGCGAATTTAGTGATTTAAAATATTCTCCAACCTTATTTTTATAATAGTAATTTAGAGAAGGGGGCAATTTCTGCAGAAACTCCTTTTCCGTTATGCTATTCTTTTTGAACTGTTCCAGCATTTTTGGATAGGATGCCGGTAGGTCTTTGCCTGATTTACTTTCTCTTTTTCCATCTTCATCCTGCTTTCTGCTCGCCTTCTCGGCATCAAGCAATCTTGTCTCCAGGTGTTGCTGACGCTTTAGTGTTTCTTCCCCGATGCGTTTATTTACCAGGTCTGATTCGGTCATTTTCATTTCTTTCACCAAGCTGTTCAAATCTCCAAGACTACCTTTCCCGTCTTTATTCTCTTCCGAATTTATTCTTTGCAGGGATTCCCTGATCATCTGTTGTTGTTGTGCCATCCTTGCAAAACTCTCGCTCATTTTACCTTTCGGTACCTTGCCCTGATTGCCCTCTTTTTCCATTTGCTGCTTTGCCTGCTGCATATTTTTATTGAGTTGCTGCTGCATTTGCTGCAGCTGTTGCATGGATTGTTTTCCTTTACCTTTGCCACCTGACTTTGCATTTTTCTTGCTTTTTTCCAGTTGTTCCAACGCTTCATTGAGCATTAATGCGAGGTTGTTAACTGACGACATTGTATACTGCTGGTTTTTTACAGCTTCAGCTGTCCTTCTTTCACCCAGGTTTTCGAGACTTTTATTAATGTTAAAATTGATCAGTTGCATTTCGGTATTAACGGTACTTTCGATCTGTGGCACCCTTTTTCCCAGAGAGGAGAGGCTGTCGGCAATGGTCTTCATATTGTCTTTAATACCGCGTTGTTGCTGTACATTTTTAATATAGGAAGGGTCTGAAGAAGCCATTTTTCTGAGGTTAAGCATAATCTTTTCCTGATCAAATGAGGTTTGTAATAAATTCTGAAGGAGCCGACGTAGTTCCTCTACGTTAAGGTTATTTTCCATTTCGGCCGATTGCTGATTCGCCTGGTCCATCTGATCGGCCATTTTCTTCATTGCATTCGCTGCTTTATCCTGGTTTTCCGCAGCTTCTTTTTGCTGCTTTCCATCCATTTTTTCTATACTCTGCTGCTGCCGGGTTTCAATATCCTGACTTTCTTTTTCCATAGGCTGGAAATTATTGGGATGCTCCAGGGCTTCATTTTTTTTCTCGAGCTCCTTCAATTCGGTTTTAAGTGTTTTGAATTGTTCGTTTAGCTGTTGCTGCTGTTTTTTTAATGCTGATAAATCGGCTTTTTTCTCTTTGGTCTGGGTGCTTAATTTATGCTGTTCATCAGCCATTGACTTGAGGCGGTCAACCTTATTCTCTAAATTTTGTTCAAATTCAAGTTGTTTATAGAGTTCGAGCATACGGTCCAGCTCATTTTTCAGGGATTTATTATCCATCGTCATTTTAGATAATTCATTCTGTACCTGATCCTTCTTGTTCTGTTCCATCAAGCCCTGAAGCTTTTCGAGCAGTTCTTTTGTTTTTGGGTCCAGAATTTTATTGAAAAGGTTATCTATTTGTTTTTGTTTGTCTGCCAGCTCCGCTTTAGAGGGTTCGGTTTCCGGCTGATCGTTGGTGTTCGTCTTTTTATCCCGCTGAATTTCGCGCACTGCTTCTTCCAGCTTTTTTTGCTTGTCCAGCAGTTGGGTTACGTCTTTTTTATTTTCAAAAGAGAGGTTCTTTTTGTCGAGCAGGTTTTCGCCCAGTTTCTTGCTTTCTTTTTCAACCTCTGCTGCCAGTTTTATAGCAGCGGCCATTTTTTGCTTTAAACTACTGCTTTGAGTATTCAGTTGTTTTGCCATTTGCTGTTCCGATGGCTCCAGGTATGTTTTAATTGGGCTTTGGGTATGTTTTGGCCCATTTACGGCATCGTTATCGGCTACTTCAAGATAATAGGTAACTAATTGGCCGGGCTTAATGTCCATGTTTTTCATGTTCCAGAAGTAAAAAAAGGCGTCTTCTTGCTGCTGTGGGTGAATGGGGATGGAAGTTTCCACCTTTTTTTTCTCTATCCCGGATTCTTTAATGGTATATACAAATTTTAAAGAAGTGAAACCATGGTCGTCACTTATTTTTCCGCTAAAATAGCGCGCCTTGCTGCTTAATGAATCTGCTGTTTCAGCTGCATCGATAGCAGGTGCGAGGTCTGCAATTACCTCAATTTTGTGAAGGATGGAATCAGGATGCGTAGAGAAACTATTTTTCGGTACAACCTGGTACATCGTGCTTTCCTTTATTATGGAAATAAAGGTGGCCGCGTTATTTTGCATATGTAGTGCCTGCGTCTTTTTGCCCAGTGTAAAAATTAACTGTGCGGCATTTTCGGTAGATATAGTCCAGTTTACACGGGTTCCGGCAGGCAACAATAGATCGCCCGCATTTGCAATTACTTCATTCTTCTTTTTCAGATATGCAGGATAGACCAGGCTGACCTGCATATTTAAAACCGATGGCCGGCCTTTGACAGTGACCAGGTACTCTTTAGAGTTGAATCCGCCTGCGTTAAATCTGAATGTTTTGTCTTTCTGGAGGTTTTTAAACAGGTAGGTAAAAGTCCCGTTGTCTTTTTTCTCCAGTTTAAAGGTGTTCACGCCTTCTGTTATATATACATCCTGTGGCAACGGATCACCATTCAGTTTAAGTTCCAGCGAGAGGTCGTCGCCCTGGGTCACGGTCATATTCGACTGCTTTAACATAAATGTAAAAGGTGCTTCGGGCAGAATTTCCTTGTTATAATGTACAAAACTAAGGCTTCCTTCTCTAAAAACGGCTGGAGCGATTACTGCTACAGCAATAATAAGGACCAAGGGGACAATGAAATAACTGATGTATTTTCTATTGTCGTTCAGGCTTACCGCGTTGCTAAAGGGAATAGGTTTAAGCTCACTTATTTTTTGATCTATTCCCGCCATGATCAGCTGATTTTGTCCGGGGCTAAGATCAGCCAGTGCTTTTAGCTGCAGCGTATTCAGTAGTTTGTCGCGAATGGGTTCAAAGTGGTTACCGATCAATGTAGCCGATTCTTCCAGGCTCAGCACTTTATTTAGCCTGAAATAGGAAAGGGCTGGTTTAACAATTCCTACGGCTGTAGAAGCAGTTAATATAAGCAGATAGGAAAAGAATATGATTGTTTTTACTAAAGGGGAGGGGTGGCTATAATAGATCAGTACAAATAACAGCAGGTACAGCGCAAAAAGCAAAGAAAGGGTATAGATCGTACCGCGCATGAGCTTATTCAGGTAAAATTTCTGCCTGAACTCGTTAATCTTTGAAATTAAGATTTCGTAATTGCCTTCCATAGCGCACTGAATAAGGTTAAAGATAAAAAAAGCCCCGGCTACTTAGCCAATGCTGACGTATTTTTTTATTCGGAAGCCAGAATAGCGTGCATAAAAAAAGCTTCCTGATTTCACATCAGGAAGCTTGTACGAATTATGGTTATAATAATCTAGATTACTTTAACATTGATCGCATTCAAACCTTTTTTACCGCTTTCAACATCGTATTCTACTTTGTCGTTTTCACGGATTTCATCGATAAGGCCTGTTGAATGTACAAAAATTTCGCTATCGCCGTTAGCTGGTACGATAAATCCGAAACCTTTAGTTACATTAAAAAATTTTACTGTTCCTTCTTGCATTGTATTAAGTATTAATAATTAAGTGTGCAAGGTAGTAATAATTTTTTTATAATATGCAAATGCTTCATTTTTTGATGAATATAATTTATAATCGTTATTTCGTTCCTTTTCTGCCAGTTACGTTTACGGTGACCTCGCTTGCGTGGGCGATTCCCAGCGTGCTTCCCGGGTTAACTTTTAATAGATTTTCTAAGTACACGCTCGTAATTCCCGCTAAAACTTTTTTACGGACTTCCCGGTATTCAGGCAGATTCGTAAAGAACTTACCCAGATGAAGTTTTCCCTTTTCGTCTACCATGACATTAAATTCATAAGCGAAATCTTTATAAGCGTTTGGGATCACAATTTTGTATCGCGGATACAGATAGTCATATGCTTCGGTTCTGCCGTTCAACCTGTCTACACTGCTCAGGCGCTCTACTGTAATCCGGTTGTCCAGTGCAGTTAAAGTAGCAACTTGCCTGGCCGCGAAAACGCTGTCGGTATTGTGCGGGTTCCGATTGGCGCGGTCTGCCATTTCCTGGACAAACAGCGTGTCGGCTTTTGTTGGTCGCTGTATTTTTGCAGCGTCTGTATGCAGCTTATTTTTGATATATGCGTCTGCGTAGAAAGTCATATTAACATCTGAACGGATGTCATCTGCAATCACCTTTTTGTTCACCTGTAGTCGTTGAAATACAAGGCTGTCTTTGCTGATCAGCTTAAAGCGGAACCATTCCTTTGCGAAATTATAAACGTCTCCGTGATCGTAATGGAGATGAAAACCTTGCATTATCTTCTGTGCGGGATCATAGGCTAGGATAGTATCTGCATTTTTCAATTCGATAATCCAGCTGGGTTCCTGCTCAAAACCCATAGTGTCAAATGACAGTCCGTTGCTAAACCGTCTTTTGACTTCAGTATAGCGAATTCCTGTGATATCGCTCAGGTCTAGCCTGGTTTTTGGTAGAGGTTTTTCTTTAACGGGTTTAGCATTGCACGCAATTAACAACAAACCGGAACTTATACTAATTAACAGGGAGGTGATTACTCTCATATATATACACAACGCTTTATTTCAAGCAAATATATCACCTTTCTATTCTTTACCTAAGGGATTTGAAATCTTTATAAAAGCGGGGGTAAGAGTATGGCATGATTAGATATGGCGTTAAGTTGTCGTTAGGTTGAGTCCGGATTTGCTCCCTTTATACAGCACTGGTAGTACCCTTGAATGAACTAGTTAAATCATGTGGTGTAGCGCTGCTGTCAGAGGACTTTGATGGTGGACTTGCCTTAACGACATGTTAGGCACTACTTAAACCAAAACCGGGCGGGATATATCACTATCCCGCCCGCTTTTGGTTAGCAGATTTTGTTTTACTATTTTTTTGGATTCAGTATATCATTGATTCTGATGATAAGATCATCATAATGTGCCTTGGCAAGCGTATCTCCTGCTACTGACCTGGCTTTAGTCGTGGCAAGCAGTGATTTCAACTCTGCCCTTACCAATGGGCGTATATCTGAAAGTGCAACGCTGATTGGCGTAGCTCCGAAATTTGCAATTACATCTGGAGATACCTTTGGAGGCATCTCCATTTCCTGCGTCATCAGTGACCCCAAACGATCTACATAAGCACGCTGTAAGTTGCGTTTAAAGGCATCTGGACGCGTGGTGGGGAATATTCCCATGCGAAGGTCTTTAAACAGTTCTGGAAGTGTATAGGCGGTTGCAGAGCCATTTTTTGTTTCGTTATCCAATAGCCGGGCAAAACGGGGGGCAGACAGGATGTTTCCCAGTGTGCGGGTTTGTACTCCTTTGATATTGTTTAATAGCACACCATTATCAAATTTATTCAGTTCGGCGTTGTTAATCATCCATAAAGGAGTGGCAAACAATTGGGTGTTTAAAAATGAGATGGCCTCTCTTTGTTTGGATTTAGGCAGATAGGTGTAAACAGCGCCTTTTTGATCATATGTTTTAAAGTTTTCACTCATTCCACCTATGTTCGTCGTCACATGCCCCATGTAACGGCTAAACTGGTTGATTACTTCTCCATAAATTTCTTTCAGGTCACTGTAGTCTTTACCTTTTTCGTAGGTCCATTTTTCTACATTTGGCAAAATCCGTTTAAGGTTGGCAATACCATAAGCGCTGGCTTTCATCGCATTATCGCCTAAGTCCTCATTCTGTAAACGTGGATCCAGACTGGTACCCTGTCTTCCATAGTAATATAGGGGGTTGCCTGCTTTGGCTACCGTCCAGATATCCAGCTTTTCGCGCTCCTGTTTTGGGCTCAAATTGCCTGGGAACCAGGTGTAACCCCATTTTATGGCCCATTTATCATATTCGCCTATTTCCGGATGGAATTTTGTTACCCCATCACCTGGCTGTGCAATATAATTGAAACGTGCGTAATCCATAATTGATGGTGCAGTACCATGGGTGTTGGTAAATGTCTTGGAACGTAACGAATCTACAGGGTATGCATAGCTTGAACCGAAGTTGTGTGGAAGGCCTAAAGTGTGCCCAATTTCATGGGATGACACGAAACGGATCAGTTCTCCCATTTGTGCGTCAGAAAACTTAGCTTTTCTGAATGAAGGGTCAGCCGCAGCAGTTTGTACAAATACCCAGTTTCTCAAGAGGTTCATCACATTATGGTACCATCCGATATGGGTTTCCATAATCTGTCCTGACCGTGGATCAGAAATATGCGGGCCATATGCATTTGAAATATTTGACGCAAAATAACGGACAACTGAATAGCGGGAATCATCTACACTGAATTCTGGGTCTTCTTTTGCGGTTGGGGCCTCTTTTCCTATAATTGCGTTTTTAAAACCCGCTTCCTGAAAAGCTTTCTGCCAGTCGTTTATACCAGCGATAAGGTAAGGCACCCATTTTTTTGGGGTTGCCGGATCAATATAGATCACTATTGGTTTTACCGGATCTACCAGTTCACCGCGCAGGTAGGCCGCAGTGTCTTTAGGTACAAGATTCCAGCGATGGATATAAGCGGTTTTTTCGGCCTTTTGTGCATCAGAACCGTAATCGGTTTGTGTTTGTCCAAAATAACCTACTCGGGGATCTGTCAAACGCGCCCGTACAGGTTTTTTTGGCAATAGTAACATTGAAGTATTAAATTCATAAGTTACGGCACCAATACTGTTGTCTATTGGCGATTCCATTGTCCGGTAAGTTTTACTGGTAACTACTCCTACATTCAGCGGAAAAGTCTTAATGGTATCAATGTATGATCTGCTTGGATCCAGAACGGTGGTTTTATAGGCTTTTCTGAGTTCATCAGTAGCGCCGATTGCCATCACATCGCCATTATAAAAGTCTGTTACGTCAATCACTACCCCCGTAGTATCTTTGTTATAAGACTTAATTTCGAAACTGGCCAGAATAGTTGACAGGTTTGAATTTTTAACAGATTGGTACATGTCTGAGGTGCTGTCTGCGCGGATAGAATAGCTGGGCACGCGTATAAACACTTGTTTTCCGCGGCGCTCCCATTGCCAAACCTGTTCGTTGAGTTCTTCACCACCATACTGCTGGTTACCCACTGATACGCCCGCTGGCACCTTGTTTAGGCGCGAGACAATCAGCATCTCACGGTTGATTAGTGTATCTGGAATCTCGAAAAACCATTTATCGTCTAAACGGTACGTTTTAAATAATCCCTTTTTTGATCTTGCTTTTGCAGTGATTACTTCTCCGAAAGGTTTAATCCCTTCTTTTTTTGCCACTGGAGGTGGAGTGACGGGTATGCCCGTTGCGGGCGTTTTCGATTTAGATTTCTTTTGCGCAAACAGCGTATTGCTATTGAACGCACATAAAAAACACATACCAGCTATTGCCAGCAGGCCAGATCTTTTGTTCATTTGGTTTAACAGTTTTTATTTAAGTTTAATTAAGGTTTCAAAGGTATTGATTGCATCAAGTAATATTTAGGTGGTAATTATAAAGTTACAACGCAATAAGTTAGCCTAATAAAGAGCAAAAAAATGGTTTTATAAGGGGTCTTAAAGAACATAAAATTGCGGATCTCTTCTTTGAACGAATTATTCAATTTATCCCTATATTGCTGCTTTACCGGCAGTCCGCATTCTGAGCGTGAATTGCAGTAATTATCAGATTTATTACTTGTCATCTGCATGAAAATTAAATGCCCTTTTCCGATCCGATATATTGCAGTGCTTATACTGTTTTATGCTGCTCTTTCAACAGGTTGTGCCGTTAACCGGCAAATAACTAGACAGGTAGGCAAACGATTTAAAGGATCAGCAGTATTAAACGGGCATCAGGTAGGCTTTGCATTATCAGATTTGGATGACGGCAAAGTTATTTACGAGAAAGATGCAGATAAGTATTTTATACCGGCTTCAAATACAAAACTTTTTACATTTTACGCTGGATTGAAGCTGCTACAGGATTCTATACCAGGATTGCGGTACATTGAAAAAGGTGATTCACTTATCTTTTGGGGTACAGGCGACCCGTCGTTTTTACAAAACAGAATCAAAGGCGGCAATACCTTGCGTTTTCTGCAAGCGGCAAAAAAACAATTGTTTTTTGCTGCAGGCAGATATACGGGTAACTTTTATGGGTCAGGATGGGCCTGGGACGACTATAATGATGATTATCAGGCCGAGATTACAGAATTCCCGCTAATGGACAATATGATTGCGCTGACGGGTCAAAAAGGCGCATTAAAGATTAGCCCTGCTGATTTTAATGATTGCTTTATCAAGGATACCTTACCAGGCAGCAAGACGTTTAGTGTTATCAGGAATTTCAATGAAAATGTATTCCATTACCCTGCAATGCCTGTTCCCTCTGGTTATCAGCAATTTGTTCCCTATAAAACAAATACATTGCTGACTTTAAATCTGCTGACAGATACATTACACAGGCCGGTACAGCTAATTGACATGGAAATGCCTGCTTCGGCAAAAACAGTTTTTAACGTGCCTTCAGAGCAGGTGTTACGTGAAATGATGCTGCCAAGTGATAATTTTATAGCAGAACAGCTGCTCCTGGTATATTCAAATCAATTCCAGACCGGGCTAAGCGGCACCGATGCCATCAGGTACATCAAACAAAAGTTCCTTAGCGGCCTTCCTGGAACCCCTCGCTGGGTTGACGGATCTGGCTTGTCCAGAATGAACCTGTTTAGTCCCCGTGAAATTATCACTTTGCTGAAAATGATAGATATTCATTTAAACAACCGGCAAAAATTATTCAGTATGCTTCCTGCAGGTGGAAAAACAGGGACACTGTTGCATGCCTACCCTAAAACAGAGCAGCCCTTTGTATATGGTAAAACGGGCACTTTTTCAAACAATTACAACCAGAGCGGTTATCTGCTTACTAAGAAAGGGCGTACACTGAGCTTTTCTTTTATGAACAATAATTTTGTTGCCCCTCTGTCTGATGTAAAGGCCGAGATGACAAAAATGATTACCTATATCCACGAAAATTTTTAATTATTCTTTCGTCCAGCACAGGTTAAATGCTATTTTTGTTCGGATATGCAGAAATCCGACGAATCAATTTATACCCTGCAATTTGGCCTGGTATGTCTGAGTTCCTTTCTTTTTTCCTCCAGTTTCAATATGCTTATACCCGAACTGCCGGCTTACCTTAGCGGTATGGGAGGGGCTTCTTATAAGGGATTAATTATAGCCCTGTTTACACTCACAGCAGGTTTTTCAAGGCCTTTTAGCGGAAAGCTTACTGATACTATAGGCCGCGTTCCGGTGATGGCCGTTGGCTCTGTTGTATGTTTTGTATGCGGTCTCCTTTACCCTGTATTGACTACTGTTGCCGGCTTTCTCTTTCTCAGACTGATTCACGGTTTTTCTACCGGATTTAAGCCAACAGCGACTTCTGCTTATGTGGCAGACTTAGTGCCTGAACATCGGTGGGGCGAGGCAATGGGGGTGCATGGCGTTTGCTTTAGCACCGGACTGGCCATTGGTCCGGCTATAGGAAGCACTATTACAGATCATTTTTCTATCAATATATTATTTTACTGCTCTTCATTTTTTGCGCTGATGTCTATTGCCATATTGGCTAACATGAAAGAGTCTTTACAGGATAAACATAAGTTCAGTTTCTCCCTTTTGAAAATAAAACGTAAAGATATTGTTGAATGGAGGGTAATTCCTGCAGCACTTATTACCCTTTTGAGTTATGTTAGTTATGGAGTAATCCTGACCGTTATAGGTGATTGGAGCAAGTATCTTGGCACCAATAACAAGGGCCTGTTCTTTATGGTTTTTACGCTGACCTCGTTGCTGATCAGGTTTGTTGCGGGCAAGGCATCCGACCAGTACGGAAGAACAGTCATACTTAAAGTTTCGTTAGTTATGCTTTCTGTTTCCCTCGCATGGATTGGGCTGGCTACCTCGTCCTTTTCATTAATGAGCGCTTCTGCTCTCTATGGGGTAGCAACAGGGATGCTTTCACCTACTGCCAGTGCCTGGACGATTGATCTTAGTGATCCGCAGCACCGTGGAAAGGCTGTAGCAACAATGTATATTGCGCTTGAAGCGGGAATTGGTTTCGGTGCCCTGCTTGCTGGTTGGTTATTTATTGATGATATTTCCACTATTCCTACTACATTTTTTATTTGTACGGGTATAACTTTGCTGGCGTTGGTCTACCTCCAGTTCTTCTGGAAGCCTAAAATGCCCCTTCTTCCTATTGATTAGCAACCACCAGCAGCTCGATGTCTTTGAAAGGCAGGTTAAACATATTGGCCAGTGTTTTACTGGTCAGATGGCCCTGATAAATATAAAGTGCTTCGCGTATACCTGGTTTGTTCCATACCACGTTCATCAGGCCGCCCATTTCGCCAATATCCACAAGGATGGGGGTGAATATATTAGTAAGGGCGTAAGATGCAGTACGCGGCACCCTGGAGGCAATGTTGGGAACACAGTAATGGATTACATCATGTTTCCTGAACACTGGGTCTTTGTGGTTGGTGACTTCTGAGGTCTCGAAGCAGCCCCCCTGATCTATGCTTACATCAATTACCACCGAGTCTGGTTTCATTCTCGCAACGGTTTCTTCCATGATAATACAGGGGCTCCTGCCATGTGTAGCCCTGATTGCGCCAATAACTACATCACATGTAGTAACCGCCTTGCCTAAAACAATGGGCTGCATCACTGAAGTGAAAACCCGACTTCCCAGATTATTTTGCAGACGGCGTAAACGGTAGATGGAACTGTCAAATACTTTTACTTCCGCACCGAGTGATAATGCTGTCCTGGCAGCATATTCTCCTACGGTTCCGGCACCAAGAATTACTATTTCTGTAGGTGGTACCCCGGTAAAACCTCCAAGCATTAATCCTTTACCGCCGGTAACGCTGCTGAGATATTCTGCAGCAATAAAAATAGAGGTGGCGCCAACAATTTCGCTCATGGCACGTACCACACTAAGGATATTCCCTTCATCACGTAAATTCTCAAAACAGAGCGCATTAATCTTCTTGTCCATCAAGGATTTGAGGTAACTCTCTTTGAGGGCGCCCATTTGAAGGGCAGAAATCAGCGTCTGTCCCTTATGCATCATTTCTATTTCGTCACAGGTTGGAGGCGCTATTTTTACAATAATATCTGCATCAAATACATCCTTTTTACTAAAGGTGATGATTGCCCCCTGTTCACTGTAGTCATTATCAGAGAAGTTTGCACCAGTCCCTGCTCCGCTTTCCAGCAGGACCTTATGTCCGTTATTCACAAGAAGTGCAACTGACAAGGGAGTTAGGGCGATTCTGTTTTCCTGGAAAGATATCTCTTTTGGGATACCTATATAGAGACTATTGCTTTTCTGTTTCAGTTCTGACAGTGTCTCTTTTGGCTGTAACAGCCCTTTTTGAGCAATAGAGGCCATTTCTTCACGTAATCCTGTAGCCATTATCTAAGCGTTTATTTGATTAAAATTAAGAAAAATAAGCGGAAACATACTATTAAAGAGAGATTTTACTAAAGGTAAACACTCTTCTTTCAGGAGATATAACGGTAATCTCCACTCTGATATAATTTTCGGGAAGCAGCTCAGCCACGCGTTCAGGCCACTCTATCAGACAAATATTGCCTGAATAAAAATATTCTTCATATCCAATATCATAGGCTTCACGGATATTTTTGATCCTGTAAAAATCAAAATGATAAACCGTGGCATCGGGGGTTTCATATTCGTTTACAATGGAGAAGGTTGGGCTGCTTACTACATCTGTAATGCCTAATTCTTCACATACCGTTTTGATGAAGGTTGTTTTACCTGCACCCATTTCGCCTTCAAATACAAAGATTTTTGCATCTCCGGAAAAATTGAACAGTGCTTTCGCAGCACCATTCAATTCGGTAATACTGTTCAGTTCAATAGTCATTGCCTTTTTCTAACGTGAACTATAGGTTGCAACCGGAATAATCATCTCTTCAAGTGAAATTCCCCCATGCTGGAACGTCTCGTTGTAATAGTTTACAAACTGGTTGTAATTGTTCTGGTAGACGAAATAACGGTCTTCCTTGGCAAAGATATAATTTGAGCTGATGTTGATCTTTGGTAACTGCGCTTCATGAGGATTTTTGATCAGAAATACTTCCTTGGCATTGTAATTCAGGTTTCTGCCTTGTTTGTACCGCAGGTTGGTATTCGTATTTCTGTCACCGATCACCTTACTCGGGTGTTTTACCCTGATTGTACCATGATCAGTCGTGATAATTACCTTTACCTGTTTTTGAGCCAGTTTTTTGAGCAGTTCGAGTAAAGGAGAGTGCTCAAACCAGGATAAGGTAAGTGAACGATAGGCAGCATCATCATTCGCAAGTTCCCTGATCATAGCCATATCAGTTCTTGCATGCGAAAGCATATCTACAAAATTGTAGACAATTGCATTGAAATCGTTTTGCATCAGGTTATTTACCTGCTCGCTCAGTGCTTTTCC
>Ga0247734_1000486_pt1 | contig 34589 bp, 25 predicted proteins | sample UWRJL103311B2_FD_180933 | JGI IMG/M metagenome (GOLD analysis project Ga0247734, IMG submission 180933) | Plant litter microbial communities from Arlington Agricultural Research Station in Wisconsin, United States - UWRJ-L103-311B-2 | ecosystem: Environmental > Terrestrial > Plant litter >...
ATACATACTAATATTCATCGGCATAGAAATTTTATGACATGTTTATTAGTCATGGTATGTAGCATGTTGTGGCACACTGTTGCATTGCTTGAGTGAAAGTAAATGTTAATCAGTGCTGCAATCTGGGAAAACCGCATTATGTTTCCAGGACTTAAAGCAAGCTCATTATTAGCTTCAAGTGTTTAAGTACATGCATTTACTCAAGAATAATATAGCGATGTTTATGACAAATTTCTAGAAATTATCATTCTTCGATACAGTTATCATGATCATAATTATTCTCGTTGCAATGGATCAACACCATCACGATCTTTAATATGCGAAACGAGTTGATTTGTTTCCCTTGAAGAGTGATATTCTTTCAAGCCTACTGTTCAGCAACAATTTGAATTAAATTTCGGGTAGGAATCAGTTTCGTAAAATAAACATTACCCTTCCCAAATGTTGGGATATCGAAACTGAATCACGTGACGTACAACATATTGTTCGAATAAAACTTTACTCCATGATGTACACTTCTAAACAGTATTTGTAAGACATTAATGCCCTGGGTTCATCAAGTCACACCAGAAACATATAAAGATAGCCATATTGGTATTGTGACTGATCACGTGTTAAGTATGTCGTTCACTTTTCGATTCTTAGATTATGTTTCAACTATCTTCTTAGAGGGATGGATGACTTTTGGTTGACTTAGTGTTGCATAATACATAAGACTGGGCGTTGGGTAATTTTATATATTCTTGTAGTAGTTTGGTTCAGTTTCCTTTTGTCCTTGAAACCCGAATCTTATGGGAAGGGTATTAATATTAGGCCGTATGCGTTCCCTTGTATGCAGCAACATTTCCAAGTTATACATAAATAACTATTGCTATATTGCATCCTTCTACCCAAAACAAACATTTTGATACCCCAAATACCTGAATGAATACATTATGTCCTTTTTCCATAACTCCCACACCAAACAATTTTAAACACCTCTTTGCCCAACTATATCATTGTAACATAACTTCATTGAATGATCTTTTGATCATAGCGTCTAATCGGAATGAGCTGGTTTGCTATCTGGGTCATCAGATGCCTCAATCTCTCTCGTTTTCCCCCAACTGAAATCATCCATGTGCCAAATAGCGTAACTGATCACTACTGGGGTGATAAGCTGGCCGAACAAAACAACCATAAGGAAACCCAGTAAATACTGGGCGCGGAGCAGATTAGTATTACAACCCCAGTAAGCCACTCCCAGACCGTAAGACAGTGGGATCATGGTAACAATAGCAAAACACGCAATGAAAGTTGGATCTACAACATTGATACACGCTTTGATAAACAAAACAACAGTTTGCATGACAAAAAGAGGTAGCAACCATGTCAGAATGTCTGCCAAGGAGCAAATTCGCTCGAAAAAATTCATCTCATTCCTGAACGAGATCAACATGTCATTCGCGCACGTGCTAAGGGTCCAGCGCTTGCGTTGTGACAGGAACACCATGAAGCCGTTAGGCGGATCTGTGAAGGCGATGGCATTGAGCGACATTGTAGTCTGTACCTCAGGGAACTGCTGGAAGATCAAACAGATGTAGTTTCGATCTTCTCCGGCCAGTGCGCGCACCTGAAGAATCATGTTGGCTTTGGGGTCTGGGATTTGCCCGAAGAGTTTGATGAGGATCACATCGCCACACGTTTCTTCCACAATCTTGATGATTTGGCATGCTCCCGGGAGGCAGGATACTTTTCCAGTACCGTGTGCTTGGTGCCAGCGACGTAGGCATTGGGCACGGATATATTCGGTGTTCTGATAGACGTTCCAGAGATTCCATTGCCCAGTTCGAAATCCGACTGTGAGTACGTAAGTAGATATTACCGTAGAATAAGGTCGCGAAAAATCATGGGAAAATATACCTTGGATAAGACCTGAGCAACCGACTAATTTTGGGTCTTTTAAGCATTCCTTGTGCATCTCATATATGCATGTTGAGTTAAAAGTTGTATCAGCGTCGACTCCAACGAGCCATTCAAACTGTTCTATTGTGCAGTCTTCAGAGAACTCGCAAAACCATCTGAAGAAATCATCGCCCATAGATGTCACTGGGTTCTCGTGGCGGAATTTGTATTTGTAAAGTAATGTGCGGACCAATATAAGTCCATCTCGTTTTCCCAAATTTCGCTTCTTGACCAAGCATACGTATGGTGTTCCTTCCCAGATTCCTGCCGAGGCGTAAATTCCATTGACTGCTCCGTCCCAGGACTCGTATCCAACTGGGAACCAGTGTTCTTCCTTAGGCTTGAGAATATCCTCAACTAGAATACGATCTGTTGACTTTTCCATCCCTTTTCCCTTGACCTGACCGTCGCATATGATTATGAACATTTTTTTGTGGTGGGCCACTTTCTCTTGTGAATTCAAACTTTCAAGTGTATCCATCAAATCTTGATAAGACTCGCAGTAGCATGCTAGTACCATTGCGATGGTGGATGGCACATGTGTAGCAGGCTCAGGCGGGCCTTTGTTGATTAGTTTCAGGAACAAGCCCCAGATAAACCATCGAATGATGTTAATAACCATCAATGAATTCATCACATTGCCCAAAAGAATTATAGGAACAACTGCAAAAATTTATTATCATTCTGTTATAGAGGCTGATTCAGGAAACTTACAGATATACCAATATTCCGGAAATGTCCAACTAATACTTATACAAACAGCGTTAATGATGATGAAAAAGACGATAAAGATATTTCGTGTGTATCTTAAGCGTTTCTTTCCTATTGCCCGAACAACCTTTTCTTCCTCTATGGTATACTTTGATTTCCTGCTATTAACCATCACACAGCTCGATCTTAGTCGCGATGCTGGTATACTTGGATCTGGAGTGTATTTGTTACTCCCTACCTTTTCTGTGTTTAGATCAAGGGAATCTGCAATTACTGGTCCATTAAAGCCCCAGGAGTCATCAAAGTATGCTTTTCGGACCGGCGAAGTCGAATCAATTGATTTTTTCTCATTCATTTCGTTGAATGGTCTGCTGAAGTTTCTGCTGGATTGGCTCGAATGTGAATTCTCACTAAAATGTCCAGTAGAGGATGTGCGCCGGTTAGGACAGGCAAGAGGGAAGGCACGTTGTGGCCGTGTAGGTATAATTTCTTGAATCGAAGAACTTGCGGAGTCGACGGTTTGTTCACTGTATGAGCCTGATTGTTCTTCTCTAGTAATATCGGCAGTCACGATCTCTTCTATCACAGTCGGTTGAGGGGTCTGATAACCCAGAGCTAGTTGTTGTTGTCTAGCTCTCTTCGGAGATGAAGGAGAGGGCCTTGGAAATATAAAGGAGGAGCTTCGAGGAGGCGATTTTGTTCTATGAAGGTGGTTAAAGATGGAGAATAAATTTCGGAGTTCACAAAAGCATACGATGAGTGAGATTGAGAAGAGCGACGTCGGTTGTGGCCAGGAGTCCATGGTACGAGAATACCTGTTCCTTGGAAATCCCCGCCTCGACCCGATGAGTTCGACGAAGCGATGCTTCTCTGATCGTCGCTTTCTGGTGCATATCCATCTGGTTGTTCTTCTAGAATAGCTGAATCTGTGAATGGATCATTCATTGTCCAAAGACTGGTATTGAATTCATTACTCATAGCGAAATTATGTGGAAATAAATGTTGAATACATTGAATCTGATGTTTCTGTTGTTATACGCTTATTCCTCCGTTGCCTAGGCATCGCCATTGTTTTCACGTCATGTAAAAGGTACACAAACCAAGACTCCTCAAAGTAAATTTCTATTTTTCGCTAGCTGCGCAGGCTAGCCGGGAGATGATCCTCCATGACCGCCATAGTCATGAGTTATGACCATTGGGCGTAAATTAAAGTTGGGAGAGTTTTTTAAGCGGCTGCCACAGTAAAGAGTTATGACCACTAGGTCCGAAATAATTTCAGGGTGTTTAGCAGCTATTATAACAAGAGTTATGATCATCTGGCACAAAGAATTGTTAGGAAGATTTCTAATCAAGATTTACAACCACTTCACGTATATATTTAGCATACTCTGTATTTCCTGTAGAGGCAACTACATTCAGCAGTTACATCCGCATACGGCAGCTAAGGTAGGGAGATGGTCTCTAACAGTCATTGGCCTAGTTTGGGTTAGAGTTTGAGGATGTTCTTTAGAGGCTGAGGTCCGGAGTTATGACCGCTTTCTGTCACTTGCTGTGCGAGAGATGATCCACTTGGGGGAAAGGGAAAGAAACCCAAGCTGCATACGTCAACATGGACATATTTAGCTTCTTATCTCTATTCAAATTCTTATACAAATTACTTTTCAAGTTGTTGATATTATTCGACAAAGAAAAGTACATCCCCATGCATTGTTACACCACTTACTATATTATTTGAATGTTCATCTAACAAGCAATGTAAAGAATGAACCCCGGTAGATTTTGAACATGCAAATAATACTCGAACCTTATTTCAGCCATGTGGGGCTGGGAAAGAATAAGGTTTGCTCCATGATGATCATGCGAGTCAAATTCTCATATCTACAGCTACAATATATTCTTTGTACGTGAGCACTATTAAGAACAGATCAAGAAAGATCAGATCACATCTATTGAACAGACCTACTCAGCAAGTTCTTAAATCTCAACCTATGAGAGTCAGTATTTGTTTTATGTGCGCGGATAAAGTTATACATTGTTGATAAAATCGTAAGTTGATAAAATCATAGAGAAACACACAGAGTCATTGCTTTGTCAGAGATGGTATCCGTAATTGTTACTTTTCGTTGAGTGGCGGAGGTGTAGCCAGAAAATCAAATCCACCACTTAATTAATTCACTTAGCATTAAACAGAGTTTACTAGGCTAGAAATATTGTGAACGACCTTATGGTGGATCGTATTGGAGTGGATTGTTGTAGTGTAGTAGCCCGTGACATGAAATGATTAACCTTAACACTCGCTTGCGTGCTTCCGGATGGGAACCGTGTCATCGTCTGCCACACCCGCAACCTTAAATACACATCCCACATTTGTAAATAGTAGGTGGAAAGAATAGTGTAAGGTTAGTGACTCGCTATTTCTTTCCTTTGGTGGTCATTGTTTTATCTAGTAGAACACTTTCAGAGCTCGGGCCATGCAATGACTTAGTGGTGATCATAGGTAGTGGTGGGCAGATGGTGGACTGTGTCCTTGTTCCGATGTAAATCATCCGCTATAGTACGATACTCAGTTCGGAGGGGGATACCCGCCTCTAGTCCTTTTAAAGCATAACAAATCAAAACAACCAATGCATATCAGAAGTGATGATGTAAGGATTTCATCTGTTCTATTATGTTGATATGTTCTATATGTTGAAATGTGTATCTAAAGCCCCTTCGCAATAGCAGGCTAGGGCTCCTCTGCCCCATTAAGTATATTTTCTAGGAACGGTGACCGTTTTCGTTTACGGAGGTTAGCCCCAATGATCCACAAACGATTATTCGGAAGCCATAGAGAACGCATTAAACCAGCCAATAATAGCTGGGTGCACACTTTCAATGCTCTTCAATTTTGTAATAGTGGCTTGCAGTACATTCCCTTTACTTGAAGGGATTGGACATTTTGCTAGTAGTTACATTCTTTTGGGCGATACTTTTTATTTTTGCGGCCTTGGAAGCACTAAATAGGTATAGACTTAAAAGTTAAATATCCTATTATTGTGGTTCTTAAGAACAACGGTTGTCTCCGGGAATTAGGAATCAGCCTATCAACTGATTCCCATACACAACTACTCGGATATAATGGCCGTGGTCGTCACCATTCTAGAGGTCTTTCTTCATTACAGCAGTAAATTAATCATCATAGCCACCGATTCCATCTTTATATGCAAAGTGATCCGGATGACCAAGCATCGCAAGCTTTTAGCATACAGAACATTGCAGTTTTCTAGTTGAGTCTTGATAAGCAGGTACAAGCTTGAAAATAGAAAGTGCCTATCATTTTCATAATCACAACACTAATCTGCTTTTAGAGATCGATTCAGTCATGTAGAAGAAATAAGCTTATATTTAGCAGCGGTCCTATATCCCCACATACGCTGACTTTCCATAACACCTAGTGTCTTGAATATTGACTACCTCGGAGCTTTCCTCCCTCTTTTCGGATAAAATGTGTGTACGCTTATGAGCCTAAGAAAGGATTGATAGTGGGATTGTGGGATGACCGCCACCCATAATACACTGGGTTAATGTGGAGACTCCTCTTTCACGGACAATCCACTTCGGAAGATGTGCAGTTAGTCTGATATTATGACCGTGTACTTTCATATGGTGGATATACGTGGAGTGAAAGATTTTCTATACGACACGAGTATTAGCTACTACGGTATAACTGTACTATTACCAATATTTCAAACTATAAAAAGCCTACCTTGGCCGCATACTATCATATTGCTAAAACTTCAAAATAGAAGCGAAAGACTTAAGCGAGGTTGAGGAGGTGTGAGGAGGTATTTCACATGATTTCATTCCTTTCGAATAGTTGGAGAACCAATTCTTTGTCAAAGCGAGATCTCTGGATGGAAGCAAAAATTAAAAGAAGTTAGCTCTAACAAGCAATAAAAATAAGATCGAGTTATAATACATGGGAGTATGCTACTTTTAGGAACACCGCAACTTGAAGTGTCACGTGAGTGACCTTCTAATATGTTACAGTATTAAAAATATACCCTAAAGTACTGCCTCATTAGGAATCTCCGTAAGTATAACGTAGTTTTAGTAATCGATCTCATGTATATTACATAGTCAAGATAATGGTATATAAGGCAGAGCACACTACTCGACTCAATGGTGAGCTAAATGGTAACCATGGTCATCGAGTGAAAGGTGGATCTTGACTCCAATTGAGAACTCGATTAACTTTGAAAACTCGTATGATATAATATCCATTAAAAGTGGTACGGTTTATTACTAATGAAAAAAATTGCAAAGGGTCGTCCAATCACTGTGAATGCTCCGCCCACGGCACTATATGCTATATCATTCTTAGCCACTATACAACGTGTCATGACTATACACGTCTCGCTACACTACATTTTCCGTCTTCGGATTTTGTCGTAGAGTGATTGATCTTATGTGACGCGTTTCTAAAGTGCTTGCATATATAAATATTGCAGATCACCCCTCGAAATAATTTAAATCAACAATTACCTCAGTCATAAACCAGACTTCATACCTACCTTCGATTGAACTTAGATATATTCAACCAAACACATATACTCACATCATACACACAAGCAACTATCCTACGCAACTATGTTGTTAACACAAATCCAAACCGGTCGCCGGCTCTCTAACCCGCAACTGCCTCCGACACAGTCTTACATGAACCGTCGGCTCTCTAATCCTCAACTTCCTCCGGCAAATTCTCACATGAACCGTCGACTCTCTATCCCACAAATTCCTTCACTCGAGTTGCTTCAAGACATGATGCTATACCCAGAGGGAGAAGTGGAAACACATATGGTAGTACATGGACTAGATAAACACCCCGATGTTTTTGAAAGTAACATGGACGACATTGCTTCCAATTTCCTTCCGAAAGAACTCAAGAAGTACAGCAACCTTTCTAAAACTTTAAGAACCTAATTAACCTTTTCAGTGTTACCGATGAACAGGCTGGAGAAACTATTCCTCCACCCATCGACATTGTATCTAATCGAGACATCGTCGTATGTGTCATTGGAGTTGGGTATGTCGGAGAACATCTCCTTTCAGGCTTCGGAAATGTTTTCAACGCCATTGGATTCGATGTTTCTCAGAAAAGAATCGATCACATCACACCAGACTTCAAAAAGTTCCCGAAAGTCACACTTACAACAGATGTAACAAAGTTAGCGAAGGGTACACATTTCCTCATCTCAGTACCTACGACTCTACACAAAGATAACTCTGTCGATGCCACTCATCTGATTGCTGCCATATCATCAGTGGTAGAATACGCTAGACAAGGCTCCGTTGTTGTCATAGAAAGCAGTGTCTCTGTTGGTATGACTAGGGCATTTTTGAGCCAATACAGTGGAAGATTACACTGTGGAATGTCACCAGAAAGAGTTGATCCTGGCCGTGTCTCTCCTAGCTTGACAGAGATACCTAAAGTCATATCTGGTCTTGACGATGTCGCCATGACTAAGATCAATGAAATTTACTCTCAAGTCTTCGATAAGGTAGTCCCGGTCTCCCGACCAGAGGTCGCTGAGATGACCAAGCTCTTCGAAAACTGCTACCGCATGATCAATATCGCTTACGTCAACGAGATCGCTGATGCCTGTGCCCTACAAGGCATTGACGCCAAAGAAGTCATCAACGCTGCATCCACAAAACCATTCGGATTTCAAGCATTTCAGCCTGGATTAGGCGTTGGAGGTCATTGCATCCCAATCAACCCGTACTACCTTTTTGTCAACAACACCCTCCCAATTCTCGAGCACGCCGCCGAGAGAATGGGAGATAGACCTGCAAAACTCGCCCGTGAGATATACGCTGAGCGCAGTGCTTTCTCTGGGAAGCGTGGCTTACGAGTTCTTGTTGTTGGTGTCGCCTTCAAGCCCGGCCAGAGTGTCATCTCTTGCTCACCTGGTCTTTCTTTTGCGAAAGCTATGGACACACTCGGCTGCAAACTTTTGATGTACCACGACCCTCTCGTGGATCAGAGCGCTGTTGAATGGTTACCACGACTCTCACAAAGCAACTTCTCGGCCAAAGTTATCGATAAACTTTTCGATCTGGTCTGCGTTTGCATGAAGCAGGAAACAGTTGATTTCGCAGTACTTGACAGCCTTAAGGTTGCTCATGTCAAATACTATTAGATGAATGTATGCGATATATTGCGACACTTGCTTGGTTATCTGAGATAGCTTAAGATTTCTAGCCTTTTCGGAGTTTGGGGGGTGGGATCAAAGGAGTTTGGGAATTCTTAAATGTACAGAACATTAGACAGGGTTTTTTGGGGGGCAAAATGTGTTTTAACAAAACCTATTATAATATATTAGAATCAATATTATTCACAGATCATAACTATACCTCAACATTTTCTATGCTTTTCATAATTCATGACCGATCCCTTTAATAAATTGAACTTTCACACTGTTCCAAAACATAATCCTTTCCTCTTGACTATTGACTGTTGAACCAAAACAAAGAGATGTGTGGTTTGCCCTGTAAAATCAGTGTACGGAGAACAAACTCGAGTAATGTTGCACAATTGTCGTTGCATACCGTTTTCACCGACCGTTTGAACTATGGTGACGCGGTTGAGGCGCAAAATCGGGTTGCCACCCTTCCACCCAAAGCCACTCCCGTACGCCTTCACCGACCGTTTGAGCTTATAGAATCTTTAGCATAACGGTCGAGGTGATCATCAAGATTAATAGCCCAGAACCTAACAATTGTGTTACTTGGGGATGAACAGGCGTTAAGACTGGGGGAGTTGACCTGGCTCATGTTGGTTGGTGTTTGCAACTTTGGTATATGATCTATTAATTCTGATAAATGTGAAAAATGTTTCATTACTTTTTCTTGAACCATCTATAGATAAAGGACCTTGCATCTATCGCACATGTAAACTTGAAACTCTTAGGTAGGGTAGAGAGCCACAGCCTTACAATACATTGAGCTGAATCTCGTATCACGGTACAGCACTGAACATTACCTTATTGTCTCTCTACCCTATACTACGAGTAAACACGATGCATATAAAGTCTTGGTCTCACGTAAGCAACATCAATGCACTACTATCCTATGTTTTGAATATAAATCCCACTTATGATGAACAGTGGCTTGTTTAGCGTATGACGAACATATTAATGCTTGTATAAGCATTGTCCAGCACTAGTACAATAAAAAGCAAAACTAGTTCTCCGGCACTTTATTAGCGTTGCCAAGGCTCGGTGTTCTAGGCGGGAACCCTTACCCCTACCTGAGTCGGCGAGGTCGGGTTGGTGTCAATATTTTCTTCCATATTAACCTTTGGGTGACGCTGCGGCGTACTATTTGCCCCATATAACACGACAACCGATCTAGAATGGCTAGAATGGCCTAAAATGTGCTGCGTTGGGTAGTACAAGTATATCTTCAAGGACCTACAAATTGTCTTAATATTTATTTGCAACGTTACACATCTCCAAGTTGTACAATTGCAATTATGGTGTTAATAACATCTTCCCTCTGGCTGGCAATTTCTTTCCTCATAAATATATCGACAGTTGCATCGTACCCTTCGTCAAACGAACCTGGCAAAGTCAAGCGAGCCCAATATAAGTTCAACGCATTATCATCCAGCAATGTCGCCGTCTATTTTGGGAGAACAGATCAGACTGACAACACCAACTTGACAGTTCAGTGCCAAGATAAGAATGTTGATATTGTCATTCTAGCTTTCTTGACCGATGTGTACGGCAGCGGTGGGTATCCAGATATGGCGTTTGATAAGTTATGCAGCGGTCAGACGAATCAGATGAGAACCGCTGGTGCCACTGGTCTCCTCTCATGCACAAGTCTCGCATCAGAAATTCAATTATGCCAAAAGTTGGGCAAGAAAGTCCTTCTGGGAATAGGGGGCCAGAACGGGAACGCAACATTTTCAAGCGCATCTATGGCCGAGTCTGGCGCAACTCTGTTATGGAATTTGTTTGGAGGAGGATCGGCCGAAATTAGTGGGATGCGTCCCTTTGGTCCATCAATTGTTGATGGATTTGACATTGGTATGGGTCTTTTTCTCTAATTCCAACATGGAGCAACTACTAACGAGAACTAGACAACGAAACTGGCGATGGGGACTTCTATCAGGATTTCGTAGTCTCTATGAGGGCTTTATACAAGACGCAAAACGCAAAGTCTTATTATCTTTCAGCGGCTCCAACCTGTTCTCTGACTGACACTTCAAACACTCACGCAATGTTAAACCTCCTGGACTGGGTCTGGCCTCAGTTTTACGGCGCCCCTTCCTGCAATATTGGTACCCCTGGCTTCACTACCTCTTTCAGCTACTGGAGCTCCCGTTTGTCGGGCCCAAAACTCTACATTGGCTCACCAGCATGGGCTGGAGGAACTTCGAATGGTGGCTACGAGGAACCCGATGTATTTGCGAAAACCATCAAAAATGCCAAATCACTTACCAAGTCCAACTTTGGTGGTGTGATGCTTTGGGATGGTGCATATGGTCACATCACAACAAACGCCAAGGGAAAGGACTATATCGCCGTTTCGAAAAAGGCTGTTCAATCGTAGGCATATCCATAGACGGGGCACGTTGTTTATGCTACTAATGTAGCCTCACGTGCTTCGTTCCCTCCTTTTTGTGGTATTTATTCTAATAAAGATATAGACGAGCTGCTAGCAATAGCATCATGAAGGGAAAGAGTGTAATATCTTGTCTCACATTGCTTGCTTCAATATACTGTATATAATGTACATTATGTATATGTTTTGTACCTGTTTTGTTCTGTACATAAAATAGAATTATATGTATATATAAAAGTTATTTGATAGGTCAAAACACCATTCAAGCCACTTCTAATACCGGTCAGTGGTGTTGAAGCAAAAACCAATTAATTTCTACTGCTACTACAATTTCAGACTTTAAAAGAAGATTTTTACACAGAAACGACAGGTAGATTATACGTAAGCCGCAATTAACACTATCTTTAAATCTATCGGTAAGCGTCACTGGTTTAAAGTATCGTGATGTTATTGTGATCTGAAGATGGGGAGAACATGAGTCTATAGACCATAGCCAGCTGAAGACTTAGAGCTCTTCTGCTGAATTGACTTCGCTCAGTTTGATCAAGCTAAAATCCATTAATTAAATGAGAGAAAAGAGATAATAGCAATTTGAGAAGCTGGGCCATTTCAAGAAAATTCTTCATTGCCTGTCAGTAACAGAATGGTAAGAAACTCAGCCTTAACAACAAAGCATACGGCAAGCGATGACGAGTCGGCCTAGTCACTATTTTGATGAGGGAGTAGGAGCCCGAAAAAATTACGATGAGTTACGGCTTTGGAATGTTAAAGAATCCTCAGTCTCGTCATAAGTGTAAATGTGAAATTGATCCTTATTACATCATCAGCCCTTTGATTACAGCGCTAGAGATTGCCAAAGTACTGCCCATACTCTTAATGTTACCAGTTCCTTGGTTCGTCATTTCTAAAGCAGGAACGGCTCCCTGTCACTGTCAAGAGGAGGTACTAGGAGCAACTATGCTGAAGCTTGGGATCTTGGCAAGCACTTTGACGTCGCTAGTTGTGGTGGCATACACATTGAATAAGTTTGCAAGGTTGTGAGCCAGCGCTGTGATATGAAAAAGCTAATTTGGACGAAAAAGCCTTGTTCACCGCGAAAAGGTAATATACTGGCTTCAGACCCAGGGGTCGAAGAACTCTATATCCACGAGTAATGTAGAGATGGCGATGCCTTATTACACTATTAACAATAATACCTAGCGGTGAATTAACATTGCAGGGGGTAGAGCCAGAGCTGATAATTATTCCTTGGCGACACCCAACGCACCTGCAACCAAGCTGATGGAATCAATGACGCTCTGTACCCTACATTGTCTTTCTGAGTTAAAGTTCTTTCAAAGCTGCGGATGCAGTGCATGCTAAAACTTTTAAACATAGAAGTAATGTTAAGACGCATACTCCCAATGCACGTGATTATTCGGACAACACATATGCGAAACTCAAGAAACCCAACCCGAGACATTATTTTCATCAAATGGGATTAATAGAAAAGTCTACTCAATACTCTTGAATACTGCAGAGTATTGGTCAGAAGAGTAGTTTATTATTTCCCCAAGAAACTTCAAAGATATCAATTTTAGACAGACCAGAGATTTGTGTCTTGTGAAGGCTAGTTTCTTGGTGTCCAGATAATTCCGTTCACATGGAGGCATAGTGGTTATAAGATAAATGAAATGCGTATCACGAAGGCTGCAAAAGATTGAAGTGATACTTTGACTTTCTTGGCTATATCGTCACCCCTATTTTAAGCGATACAAATATATTCATTTTGTTAAGACAGTGTTAGACACCCTGCAAATAGTTCCTCTCCAGTGTGAAAGTAAACCTCAGCCAGTATGGGTTTGATGAACATGATACTTCAATCCGTTAATTTGGTACTTGTTTATCGATTATATCCCGAGTCATGTAGTATAATACAATGATTGGTGGAAATGTTGTCATCTTTAACTAAGTATGAGGGACACTTCGGCTTACATGTTTAAATGGTTTTGCTACAGTAAGCTCCTTAGACTTACGAGGGGCTAATCTGATCTGCAATCTGATCTACAAGTCCGCTTATCTATCAGAATATGAGATTGGTAAGCCCATTTGCTTAGGCCAATGAATTTAATGCAGAATGCAAGAGTTTTGCCGACAAGATCAACCACTGCTATCATTACATTTGATTGGATATATGGTTGTAACGTGCATGAATACAGGTGGGGTAATAAGCTCATAACTTTCTCCTCCCGTTGAGAAATCATAAAACTATTTCAAATATTTGTCTCTACCATCAAAGACAAAGAATGGCATTCTCATCTATAATCTTATTACTATACGTATTTGGATTCATTGTTGTTGCCGCTATTGTAAGAAGAACGAGAACATGGTTTCGACTACGACATATTCCAGGACCTCCCACCGCTGGTTTCCTGGAGTGGTGGAACATCAAACATACATTGGGCGGGCGGATGAATCTAGATACAGCTGAGGCGTGCGAGAAATATGGTACGAGAAATCTAATTTCCTACTTACTACGAACCATTCTTAGAGTAACTCATACGATCAGGTCCACTCGTCCGTATTGGTCCTAATCAACTTGTAACAAATGATTTCGAAACATGGAAGAGAGTGAACAACGTCCGTACCAAATATCGACGGTCAAATTGGTACAATAGCATTCGGCTACGACCAGGCCAGGATAACGTTATATCTCAGCGAGATGGGGTGAAGCATGCTTCGTTACGGGCAAAGATGGCCGCAGGCGTACGTGCAGGTGTCGCATCCGCAAGAGTTAATGCTGATCAGCTCACCAGTATTCCGGGAAGGAAAATGATCATTTGGAGCAGTCTATCGATACCCAAATATCTAACTTTATACGTCTGATCGAAGAAAAGTATTTATCTACAGAGTTACAGTACAGACCGGTAGATTTTGCACAGAAAATACAATTCTTTACGCTTGATACTATCACTAGCATTGCTTTTGGTGAAGCGTTTGGATATTTGGAGAGTGATTCAGATCTCTATTCGTATATCCAGAAAACCACCGAAAGCTTTGGTATGATGATGCTGGGTGGTCTTTTGCCATGGCTGGTTACAATTTTGCATTCACCACTTCTACAAGGTTTCATCCCTTCTGAAAAAGACTTATTTGGTTTAGGAAAAATAATGAAGTATGTTTTTTCTATCAAGAATCTTGGATTCTAGAGATTTACTTGTGCTATAGTATTGCTCATGAACTAGTTGCGCAACGTTTTGGTCCTGATATGAAAGAAAGAAGAGACATGCTGGGATCGTTTGTGCGTCATGGTTTAACGCAGAAGGAAGCCGAGGTGGAATCTCTTGTACAGATGTATGTCTGCCTTTCCCCAATATACACTCTCATGGTGACTAGGTTTACTAAACCCACAACCAGACTTGCAGGCTCAGATACCACAGCTACAGCAATTCGTACTATGATGCTTTACGTTGTAGCAAACCCTCTAATCTACTCTCGTCTACTGGCTGAAATAACCAACTCCCAAATTTCAAGCCCTATTACTGATTCAGAAGCAAGAGCTATGCCCTACCTACAAGCTATCATTAAAGAAGGTTTACGAATTCATCCCCCAGTCACCGGTGCCATGTATAAAGATGTCCCCGCTGGTGGAGATACACTGAACGGGATGTATATTCCAGAAGGCACTAGTGTCGGCTGGTCTGTTTGGGGATTGATGCAGGATATGGCAGTTTGGGGTGAGGATGCAAAGGTTTTCCGGCCAGAGCGATGGTTTCAAGGTACACCAGAGGAGATCAAAAATAAAGATGCGAGGGTGGACATGGTATTTAATTACGGGAAGTGGCAATGTTTAGGAAAGGAGGTGGGAAAGATTGAGCTAAATAAGATATTGGTTGAGGTGTGTTCAATTTCTATATTTTGTCCGAAATGGAAAAAATTGCGGTGAGCTGACGGAACATTTAGCTTTTGAGACATTTTGAGTTCACGCTGGTGAAACCTCAAGTGCCATGGAAATCAGTCAACCTAGGACTTTTTATACAGACTGATATGTGGATGAGGATCACAAAGAGAGAGCCTTTGCTTTGATTTTATTACTGGGAGCAAAGGTGTGCATGTGGATGACACCTACCTAATATACAAGATAGTGAGTGGTATGGCGATATCATAGTAATTAATGTTCGTATTCTTATTTATTCGCTCAATAATATGCACCAATTCCCACACTTAAGCTTTTTCTCTTTATTGAATTTCTTTGGGGGGTCTGGTGAAAGTAAGAACGAACGAAATAACAGAAAACAACGAACCAATGAAACACCCCATTTACACCGGAGTGACCGGATTATCTACAACTAAGTCTGATCTTCTTATGTGTCGATCATTAAGTTACCTGCACGGCCATTTCCAAGCCACCATCAAGTCACATGATAAAATCACATGATATGCATCACGTACTAGATATAAAACGAAATCTAAATTTGGAAAGCGAAGGCCTAGAAGAAGCGTAGTACCGTACACGGTAGATGAGATGCATTAAAATGCCAACTTTCGGATATTTTAGCCGGAGAGCAACAGCCCTGGATCGTCTATTGTTGTTCCTAGCTATCGTGTAAAGTTTCCCGCCGGTTGTTTCGCTTGGCGTTCCTTGTAACAGGGGCTCTCGCTTAGGAGATCTCGAAACGATATCCACAAATCTGATAATTCATCAGTCCATCCCGCCGCTGCCATGATCGGATGATGTTGCTAGCTGCCTCGAATGACATCTCAACTCCCGAGAAGAGTCCAATTGAGATATACCAGAAAAAGAGGAATGGAAGCTGATGATATATGAATAGGTATTGAGAAAAGCGGCTGAATGGATTGACATCAAGTGAATAAGCCTCGACACCTCTTACGCAAGCTTCTACCTCGTTTTCACGAGAACTGTATGTACAGAAGGAAACAAGATTATGGGGAATGGTACGACATGTCAAACGGGGCCCACCAGCACTCCACCACCGCGACCGATCTCGTTGCAGCTTTTTGTGGATATGATGCTTGTTTGATAAATAAACCAAACTTATGCGGCGGTCATTCTATAAGACCGGAAGAATCCTCCAAGCAATACTTTCTCTTACTGTTTTACTTTCACTTCCATTCAACGATTGCCAGCCGGACTGATTCCCTTCTTGTCTCCTGTTCTTTAATCATTACGTTCATTATCTTCGATTTTTCCAACAACAGTGCTGCGCACCTTTCACCTCAGATTACCCTCTAACAAAATGCCTTCTCTATCACAATTGCTGTTCCTGGCCCCGGCCCTCTTCGCTGCGGTACACGGTCAAGGTGTTATTATCAAAGCCCAAGGAACCAAGGGTTCTGATACCGGTGTCGCCCTTCAAGTCAAGCAGAATGCAGCCGACGCCAACATCATCCGAAACACCGAAATCGTACAAAACATTGTTAACGAATGTGGCCGTACCCTCCTCGCTGGCAACATCGATATTGGTACCATCACCGAAGAGCAGCTGGTAGCCAAGACCGTCACATCAGTCACCAAGGGTGGAACTTTGGAGATGACGATTGCTCAAGGGGGAGCGAATGGTGCCGGTCCATATACATGTGATATGGATCAGACCAGCAACTCTTTGGGAGCCGGACAGACCAAGTTGAAGGTTGCAGAAAAGGCTCCTGTCAACGGAAACATCGTGTTGACCCTCACAATGCCAGCCGATATGGCTTGCGACGGAGGTATATATTACCCTTCTCTCCCCCAGTTATTTCTCCATTTTGAATCCCTCAGTACTAACATATACATCCAGCATCAACCGGTAACATCTGCACCATCCGATGCTTCAACGCTGCCGCTGCCGGTCCATTCGGAGGCTGTATTCCAGTGCAACAAACTGACGTGAAAGCCACCGTCAACAACGCCAACACCATCGACACCGCCCAGACCAAGGAGGGCATCGACGCACAAGTTAAACAGAACATCAAGGATCTCTCCGTCGCTGTCGCTGCAAACCAGAAGGCGACCATTGCCGAGCAAGGTCTTTTCGCTGCCGAGGCCCTCTTGAGCGCAAACCCAGCCACTGCGACAGCGACAGGTGCTGCCGCCGGTGCCACTGGTGCCGGAAAGAAGAACGGCAAGAAGGGTGGTAAGAAGGGTGCTGCTAAGGGCGCTGCCAAGGGTGCTGCCAAAGGTGCTGCGACTGGCAACGGTGCTGCAACTGGCAACGGTGCTGCAACTGGCAACGGTGCTGCAACTGGCAACGGTGCCGCGACTGGAAATGGTAAAAAGGCAAACAAAAACACCCGAACAGTTGCCATGGCCTTTAGCTCTTAGATGATGCTGAGCGGCTTTTTGAGAGAACTTTCTTGTATTTTGATAGAACAGCCACCGAGTTGAGGACAATGTATATATATATCTGTGAAGAAGTGTGTGCTGTGTTGTGTTGTGAATAAAAAGTATTTGGTGTTTGATAGATTGAAGTTTGATTTTGAACGAGCAGAAAATTCTTATGGCACGATCTCTTTGCATACGGTGGGTGAATGTAGACAAATGTAAAAATGTTTATGTGAATTTCTAAATCATTCGCTGTAAAACGCCATTCTAATGCAATCCAACTCTTCTCTAGGCCGGGTCTAACGCCGCAATTATGCTCAGTCAGCTGTACAAGTATTCCATGACGCGTCAAGCACTTTTCCAGGCCCCTCCCCCTCCTCCACCTATTTTAGGAGCCCAGTTTTGCAGCCAAGTTCTGGCCCCGTCTAATCCTCCACCCCCTCCTTCCATAGCCGCAATACACCATTCCAGTTCATAAATCCCCTCGGCAGCTAACATTTCTGCTGTGGCTCTCCTTCTTTGACTTCCCTCGTCTGTACAAAAGTGCATTCCCTGATCCATATGCCACATGGAATCCATCAGCGGCTTCACCAATGGTAATGCGTCTTTTGTTGTTATGGCTGCTTGCTTCTTCTCTTTCGATTTCGCTGTTTTGCAGTAGTCCGTATTGGAGCACCAAGTTTTGCCACAACCATTCACAAGCTGGGAAACATATCGACGCTCGACTCGACGTTTCATAGCGCGCCCTTCGGGATCATGCATGTTGACGTACAGCGGCCCGAAACATATGCTGCACAGTCCGAGCTCATTCCCTGGACCTTGACCCATTCGACTTCCAGCACCAATCTCGCCATTTTTGCCAACGCCCTCTAAAGTTCGTCCACAGTTTACATTGCGGCATATAGCGGGTTTGGACCTTGAAGACTTTTGTAGATCATGATGCTTGAGATGCGTGCTCATATCGCGAAGACGGATGATCTTGGAACATAAGTGACACTCTGTAGTTCGCGCTCCATCTGCTAATTCGTGAGCTGTTAAGCCAGAAATTAGCTGTTCTGGAGATGGATCGAATGGATCGCCCTCTTGGGGTACTTCTAGATGACAGAATTGACATAAAATTAGCTTTCCTGGACAGATAGAGGTCCGATGAACAGCTAAGTCTCTGAGATTTGTGGCGGGGTAGGGACAGCTGGGGCATTGTTGTGGTGTATGGGCAACTTCATCGTGTTTTAATTTTGAAGCGCGTGTGTTGCCGTATGCTGAATCATGCTCGCAATGCCAATGGGCTTCCCATTCCTGAGACTTCTTCTGGAAGACGTTACTACAACGCGGGCAAATGATATTGTTCCGCAGGCAAAAGTTCTCGTGTAACATCATCGTTCGCTTCGGAACCCACTGATGACAGTTTTTACATTGTTCATCCTCAGCACTGTGCATTTCTGTATCTTCGTCTAGGTCAGTTGCCACGGGGTTCCCTGGCTGCCCAAGCTTGGGCGTCGACTTTGCACGTAGCGAGAATCTACTCAATGGTTTCGGCGAAGTGAGGGACTTGCGAGAATGAACAGAAATGTAAAGCGACTCCGCACCCTCAAGCTCAATGTTAGAGGGTTGTATGGAAATTGTCTTTGTAGTTGAGTCCCCAAAATCTCCCCATACGTGCTCGTCGTCCCGCGGACGGCCGCGCTGGTGTGATGACTGGGGACTGATAAATAAGTCTAGATCGTCATCGGCATCTAGTTCAATCTCGATGGCCTGTAGTTTATCCCAGGAAGGTAATTCGTAATCAACATAGTCGCCCTCCATGACCTGCTCTTTAACTGCTTTCCAGATGTCAATATCTCCTCCAACTGAACTACCCTCTGCTGTGCCCGGAGCTTTCTGTGCCTTGGCCATAATTTGTTTCATGGTTTCTCTTGCCTGTTCCTCATTGAGGGCTTCAATATCAACCTCTAGGTCCGTATCAACCACACATATTCCATCACCGTCAGGTTTAAACTTATCAATCAGAAAGCGGAACTCTTCTGATTTGGAACCCCTAACAGTCAATATCTCCCCTTTTGTCAGTGTTGTGAAGTTCTCCCGCATATGCCGTTCGAGTAGTGATTTCCAATCATCGGGATTGTATCCGGCTTCCAAGGGCCGCAGCCGTACGTAGGTCCCCTTTGGTAATTGTTTCGCGTGGACTGTAATTCTGGGTATATCATCTTCCTCATGCACAGCTGAAGGATCATCTGTCAAATCAAGTGGCTCCTCACTCGTCAGATCTATTGGCGCATTCGGTGATCCCTTCTCGCTCCCATGGGGAGGTGAGGTTAATCGGGGTGGCGGTTCAGCAACACCTAAGGCTTCCAACAAGAATGGGCTCAGTCCGACCTCTCCCTCCTCTGCAGAGAATTCTCGAATACCTGCGTGCACCACGTTTCCATTCTTGGTATTGACGAGTCGAAACGTGAGTGGATGGGGAAGCTGTTTCTCATTGTCGCGCCATTGAGATTGTTCTGCTCGTGCTGCAGCGATCGAGTAGGGATTGAACGGGTCAAACTGGGTATTCAAGGGTCTGTTGTTGCTGTTGTTGTTGTTGTTGGAGGGGGTAGAAATTGTTGAAGCTGTGAGCAATTGCTCAAGCGCAGATGGTGGTAGAAAGATCTTGTCGCCAGGCAGTGTCTTGTTGCTCTTCGGGGCAACTTTGAAGACTGCAGACCACGTCAACGAGTTCTCTATTGGTGTCGCCATGTCTGCAGATATCATGGGAAATGAAAGCGGAACAATGATAGCCCAACACCTGTATTATGTGGCAGACAGAAGACGTCGGATGGCGTCTGATAGGCGAGAGATCATTGTCAAAAGTGTGAATATGAATGTGAATGTGAATGGTTTCAACCACAACAACACAAGGCTACCAGAGTCATGTAATAAGCAAAGCCACCCAAGCCATCGTTCATCCGTCATTATTCTGCGAGGCTCTACGAGCTTCGGCCACTTTACTTACGGAAGACTGCAGGGGGGGTAACAGTTAGCTTGTTCGGCGATAAGATACGCATTTAAGGTTTCCAGCGATAAGACACCTGGGGCTTGGCATCTCGGCAATCCGACCTTGCTGAGCTTCCACCTGCTACTTAGGAAAGTACTTGGATGCTCGCTTAGCTCGTTAACATTATATTGTCTGTCCACCGCTTCTGAAGCGCCAAGAGGGCTAAACAAAACATGATGAAGCATGTACTGCATGTCACGGGACGGGCGTGGAGGTACAGCATCCATCCATACATACCAGATCATACCAGATCATACCAGATCATCATACTGTACTAGCCATACCACTTCCGTACACTAGGTTATGACAGAACACAGCACAACACATTCTATGCGGTCATACAAACTCGACAGAAACCTATATATTACGGTCCCTCCCATCCGGAGACGCCCATTAGACGCGCCCATTCCATTAGCTACCTAGATATCAAACACATTTCTGCATTTCTACACTTCTCATCTTTTCCCATCTCTTTTTACGGCTACGCCTGCGCACATTCTACAGAACTTGCCTACCTGCCTAGATATGGACCACGATCTTGACGTATGCCCAAAGCTTAATATACCCATCTCTCTTCTCCAGCTGCTTTCAAATACACTCGTCCTCCACCAAACAGCTCCATACATTCCCTTTTCCTCCCTTTTGGCGCTGGGTGCTACGTCCAAGTCTTTCAAAAATCTGATATATAACACCCCCTTGGTTTTCAGATACCTCGATATAACTAATATCAAATCCGCCCAGCCAAATAGAGACGGCCCGCCATCAACGCCAGCCTTGGGTACTGACTACATAGACGCAGTCAAGTAAACACCCTGCACCCTCAAGATATAGACTTCTTCCCACTAACTCAGCGCAGACACTACTCCGCCCCCGTGGAGAATGTTCTCCGCAAATTGCAACAGTTGAATATCCTTCAACATGTCCAGACTTTGGTTCTGGACGGGCTCGATGTACCCGCTAGACTGATCCACCATCTCATGGGTAACGAGCAGCTTAACATTCGAATTCTTTCCGTGCGGAGTGTCAATCGCTTAGACGAGGGAGAATTGCAACATGTCCTGCATTATGCCGTGAGTTTACCACGGCCAGCGAATATGCCAAAGATCCAAGGGCTGTATTTGTTTGGGCCAAGGGATGCGTTTAGGACAGCCTTCAGGGCAGCGAGTAAGCTTCGCAGCGCAATGCCTCCAGAGTTCCATGTCCCACAACCCGATAGATGGTTTGATACAGATGGAAGAATATTCCCTAAAGCCCCTGATGTAAACTGGCCTGAGATTGTCCAAGCTTGCCAAGGAGTTATAAGTTTTGACTTGCCACTTTGCAATGGCCCATATCATTCGAGGTCTGTGGCCAACACAATCCCCTCAGCAGAATTAGATTTCTATCCACCTGGGTTAGCAACCCACGCACTCGGCGCTTGCAGCGGCTGCAATCGAGCCCCTGAAGGGTTCTCGACACTGAAAACAACACCGATCAACCAATTCCCACTCGTAGCACCTCCCCCTTTACATTCGTCCAGCATCAAATCAGCGAAGATCCCGCCTGATTCAGGCCATGATCCCATAAGGAAGAAACTGCTCATGCGTTGCGTTAGATGTCTTCAGAACCGTTATTGCGAAAGTTGTTATAGATGGTGGTGCGAAGAGTGCTATGAACCTCCCGTCCAAAGATCACGCATCCCCAAGGAGGTGGAAGAATGGGAAAAGTTAGAAGCCAAGTCTTCAAAACTAGACAAACGTGCCAAGGTACTTATGGGTGTTTGCATTGACTGTATCCTCTTGAGTGATAAGAAACACTGCTTATAGGACATGTGAAGCTGGAAAGCTTTGCACAGGAAACGTATGGGCTTGACTGGTTTCCGTCCTGTGGCTTGTATCTATAGATTGCTGATTTCTCTACAGTACGGCGTAAAAAGAGACTGCATCGAGTGTGGTTTCAACGTTAGTTTTCCTTTCAATGTTGCAGTGCATCACTAACTTGACCAGTGCGTTGACTGCATCAAGAAAACGCAGCTGATGTGTAACCTATGTGGGGGAGGATATTGCTTGACCCATAACGAGGGCTCTACTTTGACAACTGCAGGTCGCCACGCAATCAATGGATGTAGATGCTGATACTGACAATGCTCTAGTGCGACTGTATGGGACTCCGGTGCATTCGTTTTCAGTGCACATCATAATACATGCTAATTATGAGATAGGGTGCGGGAAAACATCTGGACGGAGGACCAGGGAGCTTTACTGACCACGCAATGATCGACTCTCAACAAGACAATACCGCAATACTCCAGGAAAAACCCAAACAATCTCGCCAACGTAGCATATATGAATGGATCAGGTGGTGGCTATCTCCTCTTTGGTGGTGCATGCATGGTGCAGAGCTTTGGTATCGTTTGGAAAGTCAATGAAAGGAAGAAAGCATACCCATACCTACATTTGCAATTAGCGCCAAATACCAAAATCATGCCCTATTAAAACTCCCATTGGTGAATGATCTCGCCATATTAGCGGACCTTTGCATCTATCTTATCGCTTGCTACCCTTGACTTAAACATCCCCATGTTTCTCTGTTGGTGAAACGAGAGACAGAACCAATAGTATGCACATATTTTCACATCGGCATTGATCCAGGAATTAAGATCTTGGCTCCGGCACATCTTCTATTGTTGCAGTCCCGGCCCGCTTTCCTTTTAATCTATTACCAACATTTATGTTTGAAACCTCCTTCTTCATCCAGATTCTTCAACCCAATCACAATAGAGTTATTACAATGTTAACTCGCTTAAGGGTTGTTTATTAGCCAAATGTAAAACTCTACTTCTAGAGAGTCCACGCGATTAAACTCGCCAAGCCTTACAGTAAAAGATAAAACAACCGGGGAATGACTGCTCTTGGCTTGGCTAAACGAAATCATTACTCCAGTATTTATGGTTTCTACAGTCAACTGATCCAACCGAGGCATTGCGTTGCTCGTAACTTTGAATCTTGTTTCACCGATTCACTGAATTGCGCTATTGATATGTTGATATGTGTAATCAAGTAATCAACTTTTAAGGTATGCCATGTACTTACTGTACGAACCAATTATAATGGTCCTGGCTCTTACAAGGCTTTGGTATTATGGCTGCCCCTTTCCTAATAATTACCGACGCTCACTTCCTTCCATATGGGTAATAACCAGCACCGGGCATTTATATTAAAATTTGAAGAGGTGACGAAGCCTTGCGTGCCAAGGTGAATCCTAACCAACGTCAACTCTCCTATATGATGAAATTCAAAGTTCAAAGGGGTGGGGCGAGGGGAGAAAGAATGTATATAGTGTCTTTGGATCACCTCCAAGACCATTCACCACTTTCTGACCTGCGTCTTATTCAGTGAGAGGGAATCAATCTCAATATGCAAGTTCTTTCCGCTATCGTAATTGGGGCTCTCTATGCCAGCAGTGTCCTGGCTCATCCTGGACATAACATCCAAGAAGAGCTAGCAGAGCGAGCTGCATTCCTCAAGGAAGCCCCGCGCCGTGATCTTAGCCACTGTGCTGCAAAACTCAAGGCAAGAGGTATTACCCAAAAGAACGTCCAACGACGTGCTGCCATTGCCAAAGCCGCTCGTGAGAAGAGAGGCATTCCCCATGACGCACCATTCAAGCGTTCGTTCGCGGACGTTCTAGGAACAAACCACACTTCACCGGTAGTTCATACCCCAAAGACTGACAAAGATATTATCTTTGCTAGTAACAGTTCTTGTGTTCTTCAGCCAGAGACTACAGAGGGTCCATATTGTGCGTATATTCACTCATTATATGGCAAAACAACATACACTAATAAATCACCTAGATGTTGCTGGGGAATACGTACGCGAGAATCTTATTGAATCAGAGCCTGGTATAGAGCTTATTCTTGATACACAAGTCATCGATGTTGTCACTTGCGAGCCCGTTCCAGATGTATTCATTGAGATCTGGGGTATGTCTCCCTCACAAGTTTCGTTCCCTTCATGAAATTCTCAATATAACAAATCTCTAGCCTGTAATAGCACCGGAGTCTATGGAGGAGTTGTAGCCGCCGGAAACGGAAATGGCAATCCAAATAACATCAACGCCACTTTCCTCCGCGGCATCCAAAAGTCTAACGATCTTGGAGTTACAACCTTCACCACCATCTTCCCGGGGCACTACACGGGGCGTGCCACCCACATCCACACCGCTGCTCATTTCAACGGCACCACTTTCCCAAACGGTACTTATGCAGGCGGTTACGTCTCTCACGTTGGCCAAATCTTTTTCGACCAGGATCTCATTAACGCAGTGGAATCTACTTCCATCTACTCCACCAACGCCCAAAAACTAGTTCTCAACTCTAAAGATTTCATTTTCGCACAAGAGGCTGCTTCTAATGACCCGGTTATTGAGTATAGTCTCTTAGGCGAGACTATCGAGGACGGTGTTTTTGGCTGGGTGGCTTTTGGTATCAATTTGACTAGACACGCTGCTATCCATGCTGCTGTCACACTAACGGAGAAGGGTGGTGTTGCGGCTCCAGGTGGAGGCGGATTTCCGGGTGGACCACCTCCCTCGGGATTTCCTGGTGCACCAGTTCCTCCCAGCTCCACTGCTATGTCGCTTGCATCAACCGCGTCTGATAATGCTGCTGCTCGCTAGATCAACTTGATTTGCAAATCTACCTGAAAATTCGAGAGACTTGGTAGCAGCTTCTGTATATACTTTAATTCGACTGCATTGCATGCTTTAGTTAGTAGCTAAATAAAAGATTGTATGTGACCTGCGTCAAAACCTTTATTATATATTCATTTTAGCTTGTTTTCATCCTGTGAGATATACTACACAGTGAGGATATGCTTTCATCACCAAGCATATCCCGTCGCCCATTCATCATATTTTGTGTCTATCGGACTACGTAAAAATGTACAAGTGAGTGCATTCTCAAATCCATGAATCTGAACATGTTATCTTTCTCTCAAGCGTCAATTTCGAGAACATATACCAGCTGTATCTAAATATATGCTAATAGCAAACATATTGTTTTATATTTCTCAAAAAGTCAGGGTCTACTTTATGAAATTTTCAATGGCTTTTCGAAGAGCTTAAGAAACTCATCGTAATGGGGATACGTGTAATGGGGATACGATCTGATATCGGGGGAAAACTTGCAATACTACGATAAGCAGGGCGCATCATAATAAAGGTCCCAGAATATAAGACAGACGGAGGTAGAAAGAAAAAGGCAAAACCTTTACCCACCCCTACGTGGTGGGTTCTAGGAATCCCTAGTCGTCTAAGGCATTTCCCCCCCGCCAGCCAATGGTATAACCACAATTTCTAATACTCACTTGAAAGATCCTCGTATCTGTCAGTTATCCGGTGACCATTCGACGAGCTACCTTCCATAACACCTACTGTGACACTCGCGCCAATCGCCGAGCTTGATCACCAAAACAGTTTAGACTCCGGGGGGTTAGAGCGACTACCAATCATATCAAACGGTGTGTTTGCGCTTTTTGTATGTAGCACTGAAGGTGATTCAACATTTATATACTTGAGGGTGTCGAAGATGAATTTGCATATTGTGCAAACTGGCTGAGGCATTTGGAACCCCTTTTTAAGCGAGGAACACCTTTGGACGTGAGAAATACGAACTTTCAGCACTAGTAAATATTGAACAAGATACTATACCTGAAAGAATTTCTGCTATTAGGTAGCAACTTTAAAGTATAAATGGTTCAAATCATCTCTAGTTGTAGTTTGAGATGTTCAGGTATAGCCTTGAAATGAAATTTGGAGAGTGACATAGGTACGTCCTGGTTTTTGGTGTCAGCTTAGATTTAGTATTAGTGTGTAGAAAAAGCTATATGTACTACAAATCCAACAAGAATGAATGATGATAAGATCATACATTAATTTGGAAAGTGAGCCTATTTCGTTTGCGCATCGTCTCTTGGTAGATTCCCGCAAACCTGCGTTATGATTCAAATTTACACCCTGTGATTTCTCCAAATCCATTCACCAAGCTCAGTATATGATATACGCCAGCAGCTTCCAAACATGACCATACTTTCATATTCCCAGCCTTTCCATATATCCTTGCCAATTCAACGTCAACCTCTTTAAAATTTACTGGATCCTCTCTACCCAAACCTGAGTCTATATCGTCCGTCACTCAAAAAGAGCGAACGATGATACCTGGCAATACTCTGTCATTGGTCACCTTTACTCTCTTAAGCTGTATTTTCGTAATACTAGCTTCATGGGAAATATCCCAAGCGATTCATATACCTGCGCTAATAAAGATCCATACCCAACACGATGTCCTGGTACAATGCCGCACACCAGGCCACCATATCGCAGCATCTAATACAGGTGACAGCTCTCAACCTAGACGTATCCATCCCGAAGTTTCACATCCTCACCAGATCTCAGCGATATGTCCGGAGCGCACCCCTAGGCCCATTCGTTCCCCAAGTCCTATCACAGAGTACTCGGATCATATAACTCATCATACTACACCCGATTTCGCAGGAACACTTGCAGATTTCTCAGCAGCCAACACAGAAAAGGCTCTTGGGAGTCATATTAGTGCGCGAGATAGAGCAAGTCCTACAAGGCTAGGAACTTTTACAAGCCCGATTAGGCCAACAATTCTTGCAACATATATTGTCAATAGTGTATCTCCTATAGGTATCCATACCACAAGAGTACCGAACCGGGCACACTCTAAGGCTTCTAATATTCGGCCAGTGCTAAAAGTTGTGATGGTGTTTGCTACGTTGTGCGCTGGGCCACTTCTCTTACGGGTGTTGGGATTTTATTGAAGTGATGTATATATATATTAGGTTTGCATATATAGGGAAGGAAGGAGACTGGAGGGTAGGGTTGAATTTGTATGGGCTTGCAGATAAACAAGTATATGGAATTGTATCACAATTTCACAAGGCTTCATAACTGAGAATCATATAAGTGATGGTATGAATGATTATAAATGAGTACTGTATTGCACATTACCATTCTTTATTCATAGCTTCCTGAAATTTGATTGCCTGCCTCTATTAGTATAGAAAAGAGCTGGAGCTGAGATTGACTTACCCAAGTGCTGAACTCATCCTTTTCTCCTACCCAATTGGTCATCAACAGATCCGCGGCCGCGACACCCTTAGAAAAGCACTGTCCCATTCTCGTGTCAATCTCTGCGACGTCCAAATCATAGAATGCACTTGCAAGCTCATCTGTGATATCTGGAATGGCCTTCAATGAAAGTAAAACCTCATCCAAGCAAGATATTATACCTCTGGCCTTACTAGATTTCTCTTCCAATTCTGGGGGTAGATCTGATTGAGGAAGGAGTGGGAGGGCCTTGAATCGTCGTTTAACTACCGCTTGGTACATCAAAATAATCAGTCGAAGTCTTTTTTGAGTTGTGTCGAGTCTTGGAGTAATCTTTTCAGGATCATCGGCTGGTATATGTCGTTGAGATCCAAATATATTATCCACAGCCTCCTGAGCCGACATTTCTGTAGTATCATCACCGCTATCACCTTCATCGTCTCCTTCTCCATCACTCTCCTCGTCGCGCCATTCCTGCAACTCCTCAAGAGCATCTTTCAATAAAGCCCGGTACTCATCAGCCTTCCTAATGACAAGGCCGACAACACCTAAGCTCTTCAGTGCCATAACTTCGTCACAAGCCTTCCAGATGACAGCCGTATTGGCAAGACTTCCTTTTCCTTTCTCAGCACCAGTCCCATTCTTTTGATCGTCGCTCAAAATCTTGCCATCCAGTGGAATCGCGGCAACCAGCGCTCCTAATTCAATAAAGACCTTCCTAGCTTTCCATTCTACCTCTGAACTCATTACCCGCGTGTATTTTTTGGGGTGGCATAACTCGATCGCAGATGCAAGCCCAGGCAGCGGTCCAGAGCCTAGTTCACGCAAGACTGTGCTAATGGCAGAGGCAGTGAAGGGTTTGTTGATAATAAGGAGGGATAGCTTAGTCGAGTGTGCCTTAATGAGACTTGCTGCATCGTACGCCAGGTTGAGAGCATCAATGTTGTTTGCCTGCTCCGTTGTTTCTGAGTCCCATGCTGATGTGCTCTGCAACTGGACCAACAGTGTGGATGTGGTCTCTACCGTGGACTTGAGTGAGGCAAGATCCTGCGTTGCCTTTGCTGGAAGCACCATCGTGGTAGTTTAATATTGTTTTTGGTGTTCCGAGGCGGGAAAAAAAAGTGAGGTCGAATCACCCCTCCATTTGAGGAGCGGAATTGGGCCGCATCGCGTCTCCAAAAACATCTCAGCTTCACCTCTTCGACTCCATTCACCACCATGGCTCCAGGCCACCCCAGAACCAAGTCCTCAGGGCCAGCTCCTCCTTCCAAAACACTCATCATTGACAATGGGGCCTATGATATCAAAGCTGGATTTTCCTCCATTAATGGCCCTATGACACCAAAGATAATACCAAACTGCATCGCAAGAGACCGCGAGCGTCATACCTATGTTGGCTCAGACCTAGAAAAATGCAAGGACTTTGGGGAGATCAGTTTTAGGAGACCAGTAGAGAAGGGATACATCGTCAACTGGGAAGCGCAAAAGGAGATATGGGAGCACGAGTTCTTCGAGAAGAAAAGTAGCTTGAGATGTGAACCTGGCGAGACTGGCTTGATATTAACGGAGGCGCCCAACGCGTTACCGCAACTACAAACACATTGCGACCAAATTGTGTTTGAGGAGTTTGGATTTGCCAGCTATCTAAGATGTCCAGGTATGGCTTCTCGAAACGGCTGGAAGTATGTATATTGACCGTATCGCAGCACCAATATTAAACGCTTACAACGATATCCCCCACCACTTCTTCAAGTCCCCTCCCCGATCCACCACCGAGCCCCTCCTCCCTGCTGAGATAATTCTGATAATTGACTCCGGCTATTCCCACACAACCATTACGCCACTTCTCCAAGGCCGTCCCCTTCAATCCGCCATCCGACGTCTCGACATTGGCGGAAAACTCATGACCAACTACCTTACGCGTCTGCTCTCCCTCCGGCAATATGATATGCGAAACGATATATATCTCGTCAATGAGATTAAAGAAGCAACCGTGTACATGAGTAAGGATTTCAAAGCCGACATGGAAGCAACTTGGAAAGGACCGAAGGGAGATCGCCGACCTATGTTCGAAACTGGAGGTGGAATAGCGAAAGATTACGTCTTACCTGATTACCACAATCGCTCGAAAGGATACGTGAGAGATCATGATCCTACAGATGCTGGCAAGCTAAAGAAACTGCAAACCGGGAAACCGGCAGAAGCAGCAGAAGATATCTTAACGCTACGAAATGAGCGTTTTGCCGTCCCGGAACTCTTAATGAACCCCACCGATATCGGCTTGCGACAATCTGGAATTGCACAACTGGTCATGGAGAGTTTATCGTGCGTACCATTTGGATTATGGCCTGGTTTTCTGGCCAATATTCTTGTAGTTGGAGGAAATGCGAATATCGAAGGATTTCTGTGGCGGTTGAATAACGAAATCAGAGCCTTAGCTCCTACTGAGTGTTTTGTAAGGGTAGGCAGGCCTGAGCACCCGATACTCAGTACTTGGAATGGTGGTGCTGAGCTGGCGAAGGATGTCGATAGACTTGCTAGTATGAGTGTTACGAAGCAGGAATACGAGGAATTTGGAGCAGGATGGGTACAAAGGAAATTCAACGCGATTTAGGAGATTTGTTGATGATTATACCCAAATTCACGAGAGATAATGAAGCTCTATTAAAGGCTAAGATAATTAACGTCACCGAAGTCAAACTGCATCTCTTTCTTAAAATGCTCTACAAAGTTTTGAATCAATGTGCAGTACTTAAACTAAGGTGCTCCGCCATCAAAATATAGCCCACGATCATCCAATCCAATCCACACTCGGATTCCGTGAATGCACGCCAGCATGGTGTATAGGTTGTTCACACCCCGATTCAATGCAACCTTGCTCCTGAGCTTTAACTCGTCTTGCTCCCGTCATAGCATCATATATTCCAATATGATCCCTAGTTGGCAAGCCGGGATATTGATTACGGAGCAACTCCTCTCGGTTCGGCGTAGGAGACACAATGCCAATGTCTTTCTCATCTTCATCATCATCTTCACCATCACATTCAACAGGCGTTGATGCCCCTGACGATGGTGACATTGGCTGTGGGTATCCTGAATCTGCGCGGATTTTACTCCATGTTGTTGAACTGGAAGACGGGTTCAGGCTGTCATCTCGAATAGCGACGTGCGTGCTCTTCTTTCGTCTTGAACTAGATCCAATGGATGATCCAACGGTTGATCGATCGCCAGTTCTTGCTACAACTTTAACATGAGCCTGAACTACGCTCTTGTTGCGTCGCATCTCGTATTTTGGATCGAATTTGACCTTGGGTGAGGCTGGTCGTCCTTTGGGCGGGTGAGGCACTATGCGAATAGGTGATGACTTGATCTTAGTGAGTCTGTGTGGTTCAGTAACTGCGGCATCGATTCCTTTATCATAGAGTGAGCACGTATTTCTTGATCCAGGCCGCGAGTCAGTAAGAGGAGAGCTTGTACTGAGAGGACTCTTTGTGCCCAAACTACCAGTACGCATGGTAGCATCAATTCCTTGATCGTACAAACATCGTGTAGTGGATGTTGTTCTAGCCGAGATATTGGGATTCATCGAAGTGCTTGACACTCTGGTTCCGGTAGATGGTGGAGTGCATTCCATGTCTGGAAGCGGCAAAATCCAATCGCAAGTTAACTTCCTTGGTAATGGAGGGAAGGAAACAACATTTTCCAGCACAGTCCCGGTTCCCATGTTCGAGTCAGATAGGTGAGTTCTTAGACCCTGAAGCCTGCGGGGATCTTTGACAGGTCGGCCCTCATTCTTATTCGATTGGGACCTTGTGATGCAGGGGCGGCTCTGGTCTTCTGGAGAACCAGCCGGTGAAGCCATATCATTCCAACTCGAGTGTTCGGAAGACTGTTTCGTGGGTAGGTCCCATGACCATTGATTGATAGAAGCTATCGCGTTTTTAGGATCGAATGCCGGACTTGGCTGATCTGGAACGACTGGTGCCTTTAGATTATGTTCTACTTTTGGTTGAGAAGTTCCTCTTTCTGTTAGTTGAAGTTTGAAAGGGCTTTCTGCCTGATTTTCCGAACTCCCTGCTATCCAAATAACCTCATGTTTACTCTGGCGTAAAATATTTCGTGTTCTGCTGCTTTTGCGAGATTTTGGTGGGAAGTGGAATCCATTTGCTGCCTCCAGTAGTTTCTCGGAGAACCTGTAGGCTTCTGTAGGTGTTACAGTGGTTTTTACAGGCATTCCAGCAACTGGGACAAGTCCTTGGTGTGTGAAGCTCATCACTCGAGAGTTCTTTGACGCGAATGAACTTGCAAACGAAAGCTGACTGCTAGGATCCTTCTGAACGGAAGATTCTTGCTGTAAAGATAATATGATTATTTCGGCAATAGAATCTATCTCCTTGCCCGTTACGACGTATTCAACAGGATGTTGAGGTAAACTAGTGGTAGTAGTCGATTTGCTCTCACTGCTTGCATGCTCTAGGGCGGTAGTTGCTGGAATGCGTGGAATTGGTGCTGCAAGCTTGCGAGACATCAACCTACTGCAAACAATATTTGCTAGTTCTTCACCTGGAATAGCATTTTTGGTCATTGTCCGAGCGTGCCTGCGCCTAGTCCTCGGATTGTAAATATTCCTTGGCTCAATTTCGGAAGGCACTTTTGAAAAAGCTTCCAGGGCTTGATGAGTTCCCAATTCAACAGAGCTCCATCTTCGAGATGTTATACCAATTGACCCTTGCACGCCGACCCCACGTATCAAGCTACCTCCAATATCTTGGTTAGATAGTACCAGATTCAGACCTGGGATCTCTAGAGAAATTCGTTTCGTACATAGATCCTTGAACCCATCCGGTGCCGTAGGCGCCATTTGACATCTTGGGATCCGCCATGTGGTACGATTCCAAGGCTCTTGCGCCGCGTGGAAGTGTGGATTCAGCCATTTTTGTCTCTCGCGTGCTCGAGATGCTCTTCTTTCCGCCAGTGTCTTCATACTTTTTGGTTTCTCAAGCTTCGAGAAGCTGCTCCGCCGTGGTTGGGTAGTGGTCGGTGTCTCCCCGCTATCCCGAGGATATTGTGACAGAAGTGAAAACATGCTTTCGGGGGGGCTGTGCAAGGTTTTATTATGGTTGATGATGGTTTTAGATCCAGCAAGTGGAGATACTGTACGTGGGGTTATATTTCTAGGTGATAACGGTTTTAAGACAACTTCTGGCTTTGTCAAAATGGTTGGAGAGGTGAAGTACTCCTGAGAATCTGCTAGAGGATGACGAGCCCGGGGCGAGGAATCCACTGATGGCGGAGTCAAGAAGTCAGATGACATGGAGCCAGCTCTCGTCAGCGGTGTCATTGATGATAGCGTGACAAGATGACTTTCGGATTGAGGGGACGGTGATCTAACTATGCGCTGCCCTAAATTGGTTGTTGGTATATGTAAAGAGCTTATAGGGGTACGAGAGAGACTAGGACGATATTGAGAGACCATTTTAGGGCAGTGTAGGAGCATGTAATGGGATTGGAAATGATTGTAAAGTGAGTGAAGTGTTAGTCTCTCGTGCAGGATTTCCCGCCTCTCTTTCACGTGCACGGCGTGGAGGAAGGCACGACCACGACGAGCCCACCGACAATCTATGACGATTTGAATAAGCTCCCACTAATTGAACATGTGAGTCTTATGAGGTTTCATAACCTGAGATTGCTTCGCATAAACCCCTGGGGGCTTTCTGTTCTCCGTCGAGTTGGCTAAAACAAACCGCCAAATAGACACTTGATACAGTTCAACCTTTAGAATAATCCCCCGTTATCGATTGACTTCGTCTGTGATCTTCTTAGCTTCTCTCATCACTACCTTGCCAATTTTGGTTTGCTGTTAATCATAACATACATATATTCGAGAACTTAGAAGTGATGTAATATTCGCCCCTTTTCAGAGCTCGCTTAAATATTGTTGCCAAGAATTCCGCTGATCATGTTCTCTTCCAGTCAATTAATACTGCTACATCTCATACATTTGCATAGATAGCATAGTTAGCACATGGACTCTTGACTCTGCTCAAGGGACTATATTTCAAGGATCTCCGCTCTCAGTGTCACTGTATGTTCTTGGCCAAAAGAAATGGCATCAGCTCGCGATACTTCTCGAGACCAGAAAAAAAGAAACCAGGAATCAAATTGAACTATCACTTCTTTACTCTTCAAGAAAATTACAAAAAAAAAAATTTATGGTCAGGAAGTTAATCTTTATAGAAATCCGTGAAGGAAACTATTAAGAAAGCCCAGGGGACGGATCACTTGAGAAAGGTGTGGTGTTTTCTCATTGCCAGGGAAAGACTACAACCCAACTATTTTACATTTGGCTTATTTTTTGAACAGCAAGTTCTTATTCCAGTACATAACTCACTCCTGACCACTAACACATACGACGCCGCTCGTGCCTTATCGGACACAAAACGATCTGATGATGGGTTAATGATGTGTTAAATACTGCCGCTACAAAGCTGTTGCACATTGAAGACGGATCAAAGCCCGAAGATATGATATTCATGAAGAAAAATAATGATACACACAAAGTTCAGTTGTAATCTTTGCCGTCCTAATAGTCCACGCAAAATGTTCTCCTCTGTCGTTAAAGTCTGACTCCTGTACCGCGTAAACTTCCAAGATCACCACCGTCACACACGGTTTGAACCACCACCTAATCGATCAACATCGTAACACCATCACCCCGACCCCTCTGATCCAAAAACCCTTTCCTCCTAACCTCAGAGTTCTACATCCCCATCCCCACATCGCCGGCCCCACGATGCCTCTTTCCAAACGGTGCATTTTCTCCTTTCACCTCTCACCTCTCCCCCCCCCCCCTCCCCCCCCCTCCTCACACCC
>Ga0247734_1000488_pt1 | contig 34542 bp, 32 predicted proteins | sample UWRJL103311B2_FD_180933 | JGI IMG/M metagenome (GOLD analysis project Ga0247734, IMG submission 180933) | Plant litter microbial communities from Arlington Agricultural Research Station in Wisconsin, United States - UWRJ-L103-311B-2 | ecosystem: Environmental > Terrestrial > Plant litter >...
CACATTCATTGGCGTAGAGCAAATACAAAAATATATATTGCACCATAAAGAACACTTATCACAGCATAAGCTAGAGATAACTTCAACACCTTTTGGGACTATCAAATTCTTGAGCACTTCTTAACGTGGTATCGCCCTGTTACTAAGTATAGAAGCTACCGACCTTCGCCATAATTTGGTTTTCCCATGAATTATATAGCAAGTAGGTAGATCTGTCACTCGATTGAGACGGAATCAGGTTACATTGTGGGTTTCTTGGTTGGTGATATTTCAGGCGAGACATTATGTGACACCCACTAGAGCAACAAATACATAAAAGTTGCATTGGCAATTAGGATTTACCCATTTTCAACTTCAACGATATCTAGCATTAAAAACATGTTTGACAGTGCAAGATAACTGTATTGGCGACTATGCCTGGAATAAAAATCGAACTATTTGATGGACCAAACAAACTTTTCTATGAGATATCGGAATATTAACATTTTAATTATTTGATCATTGTATACACGAAAAATGTTTCGAGGATGGGACTAGAGGAAACTTTTGTACCCAACCCCCTGTTTAAGCGAATTTAGCCGACTTCTATAAATGTTCAGCCTGTGTACAATGCATTCGTAGTGCTAAGACTATCGAAAGCTTCCAATACGAGCTGCGCTTATATCTAATACAGTTTTTCCATTCTTTAGTGAACATCCTTCTTGTGTATGCGACGTTACACCGTCGTGCGTTGAATAGGGTGACAGTTTGTGTTTTACCGGTTCGACTTTGTGCACTGTGCAGTGAGGATAGTTCCACAGCATTGAGATAAATAGTTCCCAGCCACCTCCAAAGCAATACCGTTCAAAGGCACTCCAACCCCAAAATCTCCTCAGATGCTTACTCTCAAACTGGTTTGAATCGCCTATCTATTGTTTGACGCACACGCCGGAACACCTGTCTGTCACAAAAGAATCGCCATTATGCTTCCCGGAATGCTCATTCCATTTTCAGCCTTCATCATTGCCGTCCAGGCAAGTCTTCTCCCTCGAGTACCCTGCTATAGCGACCCTATTTCCAGAAGATGTTTTGGTTCGCCAAACGGCGGACCGGAGAACCTCAAGGTGGAAGACATTGCCGCCGCAGCTGCCTACATCCGTTCCTACGGACGAAGCACCACACCAGCAAGATTCCTAACTATGAATCCTCTTGGCAATAATAACTGCATGCAAGATACTCTCTACAAAATTGGAACTGTCAGGGTCGTGGCAAAGCACACCAGCTCCACCAACACTACTTCCGTGCTGTTCGAGGACTTCGCCAACGCCATTGATGGCGGGGAATCACCAACAACAGAGTCTCTAGCGAAATCAGTGATCAGTTGCGATTGGAAAGGGGGGCAGATTAGTGTCAGTGCTTCAGCGACGCGGCCCGAGTACCACACCCAAGAGTTTCTTGCTAGTGGAGCTAGCACGGAGGGGATGGTAGTCATGATTATCAATGTCCAGTCGCCGAACTATCCAAACTTCCCAAATTAGGCAAACGGGTTACGTGAAAGACGGAAAAGAAAATCGGATTGAGGAATGGAGTGAGAGATATACCGGTACTATCAGTTTCTGGCTATGTTTTACGTTGACAGCTGTGGCTTTTTGTCCCAATACCCCAAAATATAATTGATTATTACTCTCCCGGAGCTCCATTTCTTTCTTCTTTCCGAAACTTCATCGCACGCTCACGTTTTTCTCCGTTGAATGTCATGCTAAACCTTTTTCAATTCAGAACTTTTACCAAAGTCGCTATACACCCTCATAGAAGAAGTCTTCGACTTACGAGAGAAGTGAATCTTGTTGATATGTGGTGATGTGCTTAGTGTTGATTTTATGAAAAACTTAGATCATTAAGACATAATAATAAAAGGATCTGTGAGTCCCACTGATATTCAAGCTAATTGCTAGACTAGTGTTTCATTTTTCAAGAGTTTTGTTTAATTTCAATTCACATTCGATTCAACTTTTTTGGGCAGGAATAAGAGGCGCTGGCAGTGGAGATAATGCATCAGAATGCTACTATGAGCCAACGAACAGTACTAAATTGAACTTAGAAGCGGGCAACGATTAAGAGAATACAAATGAACACTTTTTTTACAGGCCATCTAGTTTTCTACATAGTTTACCAATTTGTTCTCGGTTCCTCCCTTACATATCTAAAACTCAATCCTCCAATCTTCTCCAATAGCAACCTTAGGTTTTTTAACCACCGCCCAAGGCGCTTTGTCCACTTCCCCAGCATGCCACTCAATCTTCGCCTCCGACTTTCCAACTTTTACAGAAGTTTTCTCCTTCCAAGTCCCAGGTGCACCCACAACAATAATCTTCTCCACCCCAACATTCTTCATCGTCTTAAGATATTTATCAGTTAATTTGCCTTTGGTGCCGATATCTTTCGACTCTAGGACCCCGTCGGAGAAGTTGAAGGAGCGGTGGATGTAAGCCCCAGACTCAAAGTCAAAGGACTCGCCATCGTCGACGTAAAGTTCGCCAAGGGCCGTACCAGCTTTGGACAGGACAATGACAAGAGTGTAAGGGTCGAATTTCATAAGTCCACTACTACGTCTAGGACGGTCTTTGCGAGGGATGATGTGGCCCCCTTGCATCAACAATGGAATTTTATCTAATGGAGCGGCAACTTTATGGGCTCCCTTCCCTTCATAGCCCTTATAGTCAAAGTAGTCATAATACACCTCATTATCAGGAATATAGATGTCCACGCTTTCAGCACCTTCGGTAACAACGGGGTGGGCGAGAAGACCGGTACTACCGATGAAAAACTGGTCGTCCGTTGCGAAACCAGCCTCATCGGAGGGATACTCGAAAAAGTGGGGGCGGATGATAGGTGTCCCGTCTACAGAGGCAGTGTGGAATGCTGTGTACCATGCTGGCAGTAGAGCATAACGGAGACGCAAGGCACGTGTTATAATACCGGTATATGGCTCACCTGCAAGATAGGGTTCGCGACGACGGGTATCGATATGAGCGTGACCTCGGAAGAATGGATAGAACGCACCAGCCTGGTACCATCTGGCGAGGAGATCCTTTTCAGGGTTCCCGAAAAATCCTCCTACGTCTGCACCAGCAAAAGGGTAGCCTGCGATACCCAAGTTAAGGATCATGGGGAAGGCAGCGGCAAGATGGTCCCATTTTGCTTCATTATCACCGGTCCACATGGCGCCTAAACGTTGAGAGCCAGAGTAGAAGGATCGTGTAAGGACAAATGGACGTTTGAGTTCGCCCTTTTTGCGAGACAATAGGGCTTGGTAGGTTGCGTTGTGGAAAGTCATTCCATTGAGATTGTGTACATCTCTGTGCTCCCATTGCCCATAGTGGAGATTGTCTTTTGGCATAGTGGTTTCAGGTCCGTTGAAGACGGACGGTTCATTCATATCGTTCCAGATGAAAAGATTCTCGGCTGAGCCTTTAAAGGAGGAGTATTGAAATAACGATTTCCACCAGGTTATGGCAGCAGGATTGAAACAATCGATCCAGTGAGACGAGCCAGGCCAACACCAACCTTCGTAGATGTTGTCATCCTTGTTGTGAACAGCGAGATCTTTCTTTTTCAGTGCATCTACAACTGGGTAGTTATCGGTGTTTTTGATATGCGGGTCAATAATAGCAACCAATTTCCGATCAGATTGATCAAGCTGGGCAAGCATTCCTGTAGGATTGGGGAAGGTGAGAGGATCCCAGGTAAAGTATTCTTTCTCATGGGTGTACTCAATATCAAGCCAAATGACGTCATATGGAATTTGATGCTTAGACATCTTGCGATCAACATCCTTTACGTCTTCATCCGTGTTGTAGTTCCATCTGCATTGATGATAGGCAATGGCAAACTCCTGGGGCAGCTGAGTGTACCCAGTGAGCTCTCCATATGCCTTGGTAACTTCCTTTGGTGTTGGTCCAAGGAAGATGAATACATCAACTAGTCCACTTTCGGAGAACCAATGAGTTTTCGTGTCTGTTTTTGATCCAATTCCAAGACTCAGTGGATTATGCGCTTCTTTCTCCTTGATTATATCAATCCAGGTTTCTGCAGCATTAAGCCAGAAGACTCCAACCGTGGAATCTTTCTTGTGAGCTTGCATGAAAGGAATGGCACCATAGAGTGTCATAGGGCTGTCCATGATATATTCAAAGACATCCGCATTGTACAAGCGATACGGGTCCTGATGATTGCCTTCTCCACCGCGGGTTTCTTTCAGTGACATTGATCCAGCATGCTCAGGAATACCGTAAACATGAGAATAGCCAGGGAATGTAATATCAAGAGCAACACTCTCTGGCCCTCTAGGTTTTGTGTCTGTAGATCCACCAAAAGACTCGTCCCACCAAGTACTTTCATCCTCGCCGGCTGGAACCTCAGGTGCTGGTGTCTCTTCCTCGCCTTCCTTCTTTTCCGGCTCAGGCTTGTCAATCTTTGGCCTCCAATGCTCTACATTCAGCAGGCCCCTATCATTAAGCTTGATCTCTGTTACAGAGTCTCTCTTGAAATCGATTCCAAAGGGGGAGAATGTGACAACTGCTTCAAATTGACCATCCTTTCCATATTTCACAACACTCTGTTTTGAATCCCTCTGTTCCGTCGCAGTTGTACTTAGTGTCAATCCGCCAACAATTGCCCACGATTCAGCTTCATTGTATCGTTGTTTCTTCGCCTTGCTGTTGTGTCTTAGCTCGATCTCTCCTTTTTGACGCTTCTCCTCATCGACGACCACTCTAGCAGACCCAGACTCGAGGAATGAAATGGTGATTGGTAACCGGACCGTCTCGCCATTCGCATTAATGGTCTTTAGGATTGTGCCTTGCAGTTGTCCATTCGTCCAGCTGAGAGAATCTGGGGTGATTTGGTATGGGACTTCCCAGCTGGGTCCAGCGGCTGCTGCTGTATCGGCGTATGCTCGATTTCGTTTGCAAAAACCTGCTTGATCACAGGTTTTGAAATTTTCATGCTTCACAGAAACTGGAAACGATTAGTCTGAATGGCTGATCCTGGCCATAGAAAGGGGGGTGCTTACGGGTAGGTGTAAATAGACAACAGGACGCTACTAGTACAACACAAGCTGTCCATTGTGAGGACAAAGAAGTGGTAATATGCATCCTTGAAAACTCTAAGGTGGGAGAAGCATGAAATATAATAAATTGGCCAGTGGTTGTCCAGCAATTGGTCCTGGAACCTTAACGCAAATTGGAGGGAGGGTGAGATGAAGCTATTCATTCATCAGTCTTGGTGAACTCCAGTCTGTCCAATTCAAGGTCAAGCCACACGTGGCGCAGTCTCTTCTCACGCTAACCTCAACACCAAGGACCCCGCCCCCACCAAGAACACAACATAAAAACCTCATGAGCGATCAACATCCACAAGATCCTTCTATCTTTAAGAAACTCAGTCCTAAAACACAAGGTCTATTACGAGCAAATATCCAACACAAAGTCCAATCCGAACTCAACATGGCAACCGAACAAACGTATGTTGATCTTCCATTCAACATAAGAGCTCTGGCGGTGTAACTAACGAATTCTGTGCAGCTTCATTGCTATCAAGCCTGATGGCGTCCAGGTATGCCAGCATTACAGCCGATGCGGAAGAATATAAATACTGATGGAATGTACAGCGTGGACTCATTGGCCCAATCATCACCCGCTTCGAGGCCCGCGGGTAAGTACGCAGACTCTTTCTACATGGCCAGCACTGATGGGAAACAGATACAAGCTCGCAGCCATCAAGCTCGTGAGCCCAAGCCAAGAGCACCTCGAGAAGCACTGTATGTAATATGCATGGCATATCTTGAAGATGAAGTCTAATTGAGACGCAGACGAGGATCTCTCCGCCAAGCCATTCTTCCCAGGACTCATCAAGTGTACGAAAACATATCCCCATCAGAATACCATATCAAACACATCTAACAATTACTAGACATGGGTAGCGGACCAATCTGCGCCATGGTTTGGGAGGGTCGTGATGCCGTCAAGACCGGCCGTGGTATGTCTCTCGTATTATTCTAGTCAAACAACTTATCTAACATTGCCAGTCCTTCTCGGTGCCACAAACCCACTTGCTTCCCAGCCAGGTACCATCCGTGGTGACTTCGCTATCGAGTGAGTGGCCTTCCGTCTAGGAATCATGAATTCCCGCAATTGCTATCAGATATCTGAACTAACATCTTCACTAGCGTTGGACGCAACGTCTGCCACGGTTCCGACTCCGTCGAGAACGCCAAGAAGGAAATCGCTCTCTGGTTCAAGGAGGGTGATGTTATCTCATGGAAGTCCGCTCAACACGACTGGGTCTACGAGAAGTAGATGACTCGCTTATTTGCACATAAATTGTCAGATATCCCACGAGCTTATTGATGGGCATGGCGGTAGATAGTCCAAAAATTATGAGATAGTACAAGTCAACATGACCGATCTATCCATACCAGTAGAACCATGAAAACCAGCTCTGCGCTATCGTCAAGAGATTTCGATTAAGGCCCTTTCGGTGCTTTTCCCCTCCCAAATATCTTGCCTATACCACCCCCAATCCTCCCAATGACCACCCTCGCAAACCATGGTGTAGCCCAAACACTCAACAATATCCTCGCTGGCAAAAATACCTTTGTAATTGCATATGCTGTAGCAACCTCCACTAGTATCCTGCTACTCCCCTCACTCACGCCCCATCTGTCCTCCACCTGCTCAATCCTTTGCTGCTGAGTTCCCTCCCCTGCGGCTCCGTCTGCAGCCCCAATAGTCCCGTCTCCCCCGGTATCATGCTCACGTGTAAAACCAAACCAGCCTTTCCCTCCAAAATACCGTCCAAACCGCTCAATTCCTTCCTTCACGTATCGTGCCTCCGTCCACCTCTCCGGCAACCAACCTCCATAATGGAAGGATGCCGCGAGGGCGACGAGCGGGACAACAGCGGTGATTTCATGGAGGATGAGAAAGGAGGTAATGCTTGATGCTGGTGCGGAGAGGAGGGTGGATGTGTAGGGATGCAGGAACTGGGGCAGGCGAGCTTGGAGACGGGAGAGGCGCGAGTGGAGGCGGGAGTCCTTGGTAGAGTTGAAGCGTGTTGGAGGATTCGATGGATTGAATGGGAGGTTTCGTCGAGGCTTCCGGAGAAGCTGGCGGAGGAGGGACATTACATTGCCCTGCTGGATTGGGTTGTGTGGTGTTGTGGTGAGGAATAAAAGCTTGTTGTTGCTATGGCTATGGAAGACCGTACCACCACCACGGCTGCACGGCTATGATGACGGGTACGGGAACGGGTAACCTTTGAACAGGACAAGCCAGGCCTCATTCAGAAAACCACGTCACGCCTGGATCGGAGAAAAGCACTATTTTACTTCAAAAAAGAATCGTGATCTTAGATGCCATTAAGTCATTAAGATCAACAGTGTCCTCAATTGACAATAGTAGACAGCCTTGACTTCGGCGACTTCGTATACACATAAATGAAATATATGTGAGAGCCCGTGAGAGGCTGCAAGACAAAATTCAAAATTTATGTAACGATAGTTAACCAGGCTCCAGGTATTTACTCAAGTTTGCTGTATCAAAGTCTATTGGTTAAACAAAAGGGCAATGCATAATACTGCATAGAAGTTATGTAAGGCTGGCAGCCATAAGAACACAGCTTATAAGATTGACCTGCCCTCAAATAAACCCCAGCTGTAATTGAGATAATATATCAAGTTCTCTAATGTCGATTATTACAATTACTCTCCCTGGGCGTAGTGGAATACTCATAATTATGGCTCCGCCAGATCATCCAACAACATATTACCCCCAGGAACATACATCTGAAGATTGGGAGGGACATCGAGAGCTGTTAACTCAGCTGTATTGACCGAGAACAAGCCACTCAATGCGTTGAAAGAGATCATGGTTCGTGATCATCACTTCCAAGCAACGTATGTCCCACTTTCCATGGTTTAAGACTAAGCGTATGTTAATATATTCACAGGGACAAGTAATACAAATATCGGTTCTCACTCTAGCATCTAGAACAGAATATCTCGGAGGGCGAAATGTCAGTATTACTTTTAAAAATGTTGAAACGGAAAGTTGAAGATTGCAAGGAGAGTCATTTCACTATTCACGGACGAGAGGTACCAGTAGCAAAGATAGTCCGATTTGCAAAGAGGAGAGAGGCTTCCGGAGCGAAGCATGTTACATTTGCAGGTGAGCTAAATACTCCAATAGAATATTTCAATACTATAATGCATAGCTACACCTCCCTACATTGCTTGTCATGCTCCAAACGACCCAGACAGGAGTATCGGAGAGCCATTTTCACAAAACATACCCCAAGACCCAACACCGCCTGTAGTTTCCGAAGACAAGTCCATCGATAACTTGAATGTTGACCAAAACGACGCCATTTTAATTACTAATCCTTTTCGATAACTAACATTTCAAACAGTTCTTGATGTCCAAGAAATAAAATGGCAACGAGATTCCAAAACTCTTCTAGAGCTCAAGTCCAAATCAGATCCTACAACTCTACATCAGTCTCGCATTAATTTGCTTGCCAACTCACCCTTTGAACGGCATAGCCCCCGATATCACATCTCTGAATCACCAAGCTGGTAAGGTGGATTTATTACACCACGTAATCTGCTTTCAATGCTCTTGCCTCATGATGCTACTCTAAATGCTGCGCCTACACAAAGCTCACAAGACGATGCCTTAACGCCTCGAGGCTTTGGGCGGCCACATGACCATGGTATTAATTTTCTCTTAGGTTTGATGACAGAAAAAAGATAGAAGACGTCAATTCGCATGGTGTTATTAGTGCAAGCAGTCACAGTTATGAAGCTCATACGCAGGTCAACCCCGTAGACATTGAAGATATTTGGTATAGCCAATTGGGGGGAACGATGATGTATAGTACAACCACAACTTCATGGTAGCTCTTACGACTACAGAAACTGCTTCCATTTTCAGCTGGCTTGGTTGTCCTCATCAAGTATACGAAATAATCTCAAGGCTACTTAATAAAGGAGTTCCCAAATCTAGAAATTAAGCCTTGACAGGCTTCAGGAGTCTCTACCGTAAACAATCATCTCCACTATGACTGTCGCGTGCTTCATAGCCATTTGGTGAGTGCTCGGGATAATTAATGGGCTAGTTTTTGGGCCACTTTTATCTGCAGTGGAAATGCTTCCTAGTTGCTGATCAGTGTACGATGGTATTAGATAAATTGCTTTTTAGTACTAGCACCAGGATCTCTACTTCTAAACAAGCTTCAAGATTTAATAAGTCATCTTTAAGACATCAACGGGAGAATGTTGCTGTGTCATTCTTCACACTTCCTTCGGTATCAGGGCTCGCTCCACGATATATCATTCAGAGAGACAACGGCAAGTCATACTCACAAGTGTTCTCCATAGGCGCTTTATCCAACTCTCAACATAAGGAGTACCGGGTGTATTGCATCCGATATTCGCAATAAAAATATGTAGTCCAAGTAATTCTCATTGCGTCCAGAGTTTTTGAGACATCTAGTTGATGAGTTCATTTACTTCCTTGCATAATGCCAAGAATCTTATGTTAATCGAAATTTGTGAAAGGGACCTCAATTTGGAATTGGGGCACCTGGATGGGCGAGAACAGCCGTTTCACTCCATAGTCTCCCCTTAGAAGCATACCATACGTGCTTACGAGTCTCCGTCAATGGAGCACTCAACACCGACAAACCACCACCACCACTTAACACCCTTCAAACCGGGCTTACTTATGAGTCAACCCAGCAAAGCTACTTGTCTAGTCCTCCTTAAGCTTACTGCCCACTATCAAAGGCCGCCCACGAATACGGAATACGTTATGCGGACCATCTTCCCCCCCCCAACGTTGACACTCTTCATTCCAATTTCAAACCACTCCCTTAACCCACCACCAAACACGTAAACTAAAACTTACCATCCACTGATCGGCGTCTTACACAAAGCCCAAGCTTAGTATACAGTGTGCCAATGTGTGCTTAAAACATACATTTTACTGCTCTACGTTCTCGCTGCCGTGTTAGCCGCACAATACTCGAGTTATACACAGTAGTAATCTTGGATTGTAGCATAGGACCGGAACACAGCAATTCTGCAAATTAACGTATTATTGTCTCTCTTCTATAATAACGTGGTCCGCAGTATGGAGCATCTTAATTGCATAAATAGTTTTTTTTCTCTTAGCAAAATATGAATAGAAGGAAGATGTAGATAAGAGTATATGAAGAATCTTACACTTGATACATCTCAGTGATCTGGAGATTGATTGTTGCATTTCGCTCTCAATGCTTGCAGATAGGACATAATGTGCGGTTTCTGAAGGCGACATACTGAATTTTGAGCTGAATATTTCCATGTTCTTAACACGATTGCTCAAATATGTGTTCAGTTCCACCTACAATTACAATATATTCCTATAGACCACAGTTGACTGCCTATTCTTGACTGTCAAATCGACTCATCTAACGAGTTATCCTATAGTGCAACATCATGTATGCTACCTCCTCTGTTTTTCCATTAGTCTACTTCACATCCCCAGCCAGGTATTTCCAAGTTATGGAATTAATGTGTGAATTATCATGTCTCTAAACGTCTGACGTCTGGATATAGTGTCTGTTGCTAGCTATTGTACAAGCAGGAAGGTTCTCTTTTCTCTTAGATCGTGAGACCAGCACATCTAACTCTGTGTAATGTGGACCGTTTTTCTAACCTCGAATTCCGACTGTAGGTGAATAGAATCATCACTATCCGCATCATTTATTTTATCCTCTCTGGAAGAATGATTCCATCCATATGGATCCTTCAGCGCCGTCACGCTTCCTGTCCGACTCAAGTTCATTCCTCTACCATCATTCAATTTATTTCCTTTCTTTCCCATCCCAATTTCTGTTGTTACACCGAGGTTGTTATTTAGATCGTTTCTCATATGGATATCTTCACGATTGATTTGACTATTCTTGTTGCGCTGATAGCCGGAACGGTTGTTCCAGCCCTGCGAGGCCCCTTCTGACGAATAGCCGGTCGATGCTTTGATTTTCCGGAGAAGAGGTCGGAGGGTGGCTACGCAGGATGTTGCTATGCCCAGTCCCGTTTCAGCTGTAGACCAAATTGCGACATCGATCGTTGCGTATAGGAAATTATCTGTATCCTCAAAGCCTCGAATGTATGGAATACGGACAATCGTTGCAGTAGAAGCACTAGATAACGGTAAGTGCTGTGTAACAGGCTAAAAGGAAGTGGTTTAGTCAATGCAACTTACAGGGCAGCGAAAGCGAGCATAACTGCAACATAAACCTTGGACTTTTTGTCCATTTGTAGATTCCAAACCATGAATATAGGAAGAATGCTGAATACCCAATCAGCAGCACAGCTGACGGCAGAATAAGCGTAAAACGAAGCGACAGTGATTCCAGGGTTGATGCAGCGGCCGGTACCTCCTCGGTATTGGTTCCAGAAATGTGAGATTGGCCAGCACTGGAAGATGAAGAGAAATAAAAAGTAGGCACTGTATATCTGTGTGATTGTTATCGTTATGTATAGGATCATTCTTTGGACACGATGAACAGCTATTCTTAGTAAGAAGATAACGATGCTCTGTAGGAAGGTGTAATGTTAGTCGTTCTGTCAAGTCAAAATCCAAATAAACAGATAAGAAACAATAAAGTGACTTACTTGTTTCAGTGCCATGCCCACAAGGACGTATGTCGGTTCACATGCCCACCACCACTGTTCCATAAATCAGCTGGAAGAAAGCCTATTCGTAACAAATTCAACATACCTTCATCGCCACCGGAAAGTCCTCTTTTGGAATGAGATTCTGCATACGTCCAGTCCCATAGTGAATTCCCGTCATAGCAAAAGCATTGAAGAATATAAAGAAAAACTAATCAAAGTCTTTGATTAGCATAGTGTAGTTGAAATGGAATACATATGAAAAGGGGCTTGTTTACAATTGCAAGAACCGCAAACCAATCGTCTAATCCAAAGGACTTGACCAGAACATGTCGACAGTAGGATCGCAAAGCAACGGCTATAATGCAAACCGGCAAAAACGTCCCTAAGACGCCTTCAAATTCATGTGCTCTGTTTGCCTTCATCGTGGAAACCCTTTGCTCGAACCCAAAAACCCTTCGGTGCCGAACTCTCGTGGTGGAGAAGGGAGATGGTTATAAAGACGCAAGCAAAATCAAGCCCAGGAAATCTGATACTGCGGTGAGGGCAGCCTAGTAGATCATACTACCCACTAGAAAGATGGTCGGACCTACCAAGCACTCCACGAAAGGTACCGTACAACGTAATCTGCAAAAGGCTGCTAATGCATTAACAAGGGTTCGAACAAATGAAGATCGTGCCCAGATTCCAGGGAATTTTGTGGAAGGAGACATGCGAAGCATGAGCCTCTAGCAGGGTTACAAGTGAAAAGAAAAATGGGATCCAAACCAATGATGCTACAGTACCAAGATTATTTGTATCGACGATGGTGTCAACGCTAGTCTAATACCATCCGAGGGTGAGTACTACTTCGTCGAAGCATACGGAGTTAAACCTCCAGCGCCACATTACTCAAATGGCAACCGCTCGTAAGGCGTCTTGACTTTGACATATCGAACTAGCGATCCGTACAATTAGTGAGCCGTTGTCACCAGCGCCTTCACTTTGGTCAAATTATCTAGAACTTCAAGATTGTGCAGATTGGATAATATCTGAACAATGGGAACATTCTGCTGATAAATGAAACACCCCTTAGGCAGATGAGTGCATCTGGGTAATCAACTCCGTGTAGGACGATCTACGATGCTCCGGGAGATATGACAAAGCCATCTATCTCCACATGGTTCTCTACCTACTTGAATTGACTACGATGTGCTTCATAGATTAGTTTACGTTAAGTAAGAGTTGAGTAGGCTCCCCCTAACTACCGAAATTCCAAGACCGTGGTACCGGGTAGGTCCCTGGCTAGCCCTGTCTTGCTCGTCGCTCAAAAAGAGATGCTCTCGGGGTCTCTCCAACTAGAAGTCTAGCGTACCAGAGTGGAGTAAGCCACTTTACTGTATATGGAGATATGGAGTAAGTTATAAACACGGTTTTCATTGCCACGTTGTTTCTGGAAATACGATACACTAATTAAGGTATAGCCTAACTTAACTTGGTTAGCAACTCGCTTAAAACTCGGAGTTAGTCATGTGACCCGCTAACGACACTCCTTTCAGTAGCTTCGAGCGGCTCATGATTCGACCCAACTTGGCAGTTTATAAACATGGGGGTTTTTGGTAGCCACTCCACTATGCTTTTCACAAGATCTTAGATTTTCACAAGATCTTAGCTGCCAACAAATGCCCGTACAGATATCGTAAGCCAAGTCATGGCACTTGCACCTCTAATTTCCAGCCATCTCCCGCGGAAGAAGGCTCGAAGACTGTCGGCCAATTCCGACACAAGTCCCATTTACGTGCCAAGATGCGCCAACTAGTAAGAAACTACTAGACTCGGGCGCGATGCCTTTTGCTGCGTATAGCTTGTTACAGTTCTGTGCTTAGGAGAAACCCTTGCTTACACACGGGACGAGAACATGCTGATGTCAAATCTTGACAACAATGACTAGCTGATCAAAATCTTTGCATGCAGACTAGTTGCCACGAGGTATTTTTTAGCTCGATGGAAGAGTCAACCACGTTTATATTTCATAAAGCATTAATCTCTAGATATTTTGTACATTGTACATCTCGGATCAATTTCCGTAATCGGATCCTCCCTTCTAGCGAGCTAGAACCACCGCAATCTAAAAGTCCACCCACCCAGCTGAACCTTAGCACTGCAGATCTACAGTAAACTCTCCCCGGATTTCCAACTTTACTACTATAGATTATTGTGGATGGAATCGCAAGGCCAGCGATCAAAAACTTAGAAGGTGCGGCTCGGTACTATTTCGAAAAAGTACTCGGGATATTTAATTTTCAATACGTAATACAGACTACTTTTCTTCACGACGCTGTCGATTAAATTCGTCGTCCATTAATTTGCCCTCAAATTTTTGTTGACTTATTCATAGCTTGCTCGGAAACTGCTAGCATTTAGTGCCCTACTTGGTATTGACTATTCCAACTCACCATGCTACCATTACTCGCTTTTTTACCATTGATAGTCTGTACGGAAAATAGAAACCTCTAGCTGTTCTTAACAATCTTGGGTCCATCCTCTGAGATTGAGTTTCCATTCTAAATGAAATAGCTTTCCAATGGCTAATTACCTAAAATGCACATACAGAGAAAGCGAGGGTTTGGTTTGGTTCTCATGAGTTCATCAAGTCAGCTACTCTGTTGCTCTATGCACTCCATCTAAGGTAGCAGTATGCAGCCTCTTATCAAATCAGTCTTTGATGCGTTCTTATTCTATGATGTTGGCGTTCCAGCTTCGTCCTTCTCTTCAACATCAACTTGTTTCAAAAGCTTATCCGTTTCTTTGGTTATTGTTTCTACATCCTCTTCTACCTTTCGTTCGGCGGCCAGAGCAACCTGTTCCACACCAATCTTCTCCTCGCCGCCAACCTCATCTCCCTCAGATTTCGTCTTATCATCCTCCTTATCGGCATCTTCCACCTTTCTACTTGCCTCTCCGGTCTTCATCTTTAGCTTGGCCTTCCTTTTCTCGCTAGCCTCCAGTGCATCAAGTTCATCCTCAACATCCAAGTCACTATCTTTGACAGTCTGCATCAACGCCTTCCTCGCCGCCTCCCTTCTCTTCCTCGCCCTCCTCTCTGCACCTTCTTTCGCTCTTATCTTCGCCTCCGCTGCCTTGACTTGTTCAGCCTGAACCCACGTCCCAATATCTTTCGTCGCCTCTCTAGGATCCGTTCTCTTGTTGAGTAGATATCCTTGAAGCTGTGCTGGCGTGAACGACTCCTCGGGGATTTCGCTCGCAAATTCAAGTGCTAGTTTCTCAAGCTCGCCATCTTCAAATCTAAGGTTGGAGTCGGGGAGTGTCATTGTCTCTTCATCAGGCGTATACATGCGAAGAAACATCAGCTCAGAGCTTCTCTGCGAGATATGGCCCAGGAAAATCATCTTATCGATCCTTCCAGGTCGAACAAGTGCAGCGTCAAGTTTGTTTGCCATATTCGATGTCATAAGTACGATTCGGCCTTCTTGAGATGCTACACCATCAATCACATTGAGTAGCCCTGAAAGAGTACAGCGTGATGATTTGCGTTTGTCGTTATCCTCTTCGTTTTCTTCGTCGTTTTCATCTTCGTTCTCGTTATTGGCCATATCCCGCTGACGACTCATTCCCACTGCATCGATATCTTCTAGAAGAACAATACATCTTGGTGGTAATGCCGTGAACAGTCTTTCGAGCTCACTATCTTCCCGCACACTTGGGAGATGAAGTAAATACAACTCAAGCCCGAAGTAACCAGCTAGAGCAAGAGAAAGGGAGGTCTTTCCGGTTCCAGGTGGACCGTGAAGCAGATAACCTCTGCGATAAGGAATACCTCGTTGGTTATAGAAGCGTCTTGTACTAGGCTCCAGGTAATTCTTGATATCAGCAATGAGCTCGGCCTTCAAATCTTCATCAAAATGCACCGTTGCAAGTGGTCGAATAGGTCGCAAAATCGTTGTATCCCAGGACTCGCGGTTATATTGCGCTTTGGATGCACGGACTGTAATGTAGGCTTCTCGTTGCTCATCAGCAAAGTTTCGACAGGTGTCAAAGAACTTCTTGATTGGCTCCACTGATCGACCTAGACACATAACCACGAGTGGCTCGTCGCCATCGGGCGCTGCTGAGTATTCTTCTGGTACATTACTAATGGGTCGAGTGGTGGAAACCCGACGGACCATGAATAGGTTGCGGCTATAGATAAACCAGGTTGTCCCAAAAGTTGGGAGGTATTCTATTGGAACCCTCTTCTCGTGATAGTAGTCATTTCGTTCAGTTTCAGTATTCCAGTGGCGGTGCCAGGGATTAGTTTCACTACAATCGCAAAATTAGTCGTGGTTCTCTCTGGTGAAATAGAACCAAAACGCAAACGATCTATAGTTTTCGTTCGTTGCCAAGAAGGGCCACCAAGTAAAGGGTTCTTCATCTCATCAAATACGCCGTCTCAGGAAATAATACACGATTTTATAGAGGAAAAGATTCCACTCACATAATTTCACTCCTCGCAGTTAATATCCTGGTTCCCTGACGTTCCAAAACCTGCGTCCCAATCCAGTTTAAAATCTCCTTATTCAACCGGTCATTACTCGCAATCGAGATAGCAGCGGTGAAGAACTTCGTAAACCACCAATACATCTTGAGCGCCAATCCTTGAAGGTCACGAAATGCACCCGTGATGGTCCCGAATATTGTAAGACCGGCCGCAATGGTTGTGACATCCATTTTGAGCCATGCTGCAAAGAACTCCCGGAGGAATGTAAATCCTGGGGTAGAAGTGTCAAGTAGGCGTTGCAGAGCAGTTCGAGCGACAAGCATGAGGTTCCGGATCAGAGAGGAATTCATTTTGTGAGTTGAGGCTGATGTGTGGTGGCGGGTAGGTTACTGTATAGACGCGGGGTGAGGTTGAGGCGAGTCCTTCGCGCAATAAGAATCTCCTATATGTGTATGTGCATGATCAGGACTCCCGGGAAAGAATCTAGTAGGTTGGTGGCTCTGAAAACAAAGTACTATTTGTTGTGGTTATTTGCATTAGAAGTAAGTGAAAATAAGCTGAGTTGTGTTGGTTGGCGGCGCCGCCAACATGCAAGGCTACCACTGCCTACAGATTAGACCATGAATCACACCGAAAGCTGGTTTGCTAAGCGCCTTTCAGCCCCCAAATACCAGTTGGAGTCCTAGATAAATGTTGCCTGAAACCAGACAATCTGGGGATGCTCACCGAATACAGGTCTAGATTCATTCGTTTACTGAGAGAAAGAGCAGTGGAGCTAGGCGGCTACTTTTCCCATCTTTCGCTATCAAAACCTGGGAATAAGGCCTCCATACATAAGTTTAAGATTCGAGGTGATTCCTAAACATATTTTATAAAGCTATATTGTTGGAAGGCAACTCGGAAACATGTCATGTCACTGTGTTCTTCTATCGACTCCTCGTTTGGTCAATCAGGGGCTCGCTAAGCAATTAACAAACCTTCAGAGCAGAATAGCGCGTCCCTGTCAGAGATCAAGAACTTCAGACTATCACTGCTTACAAGGTGTCAAACTCTCTGTGAGGAACTATAAAGCTTTAGGTTCTCTCTCTTTCACAAAATCAACTATGAATACCATCCAGAATTTGAACTTCTCTCGGAACTAGTTGTATAGTTCTCTGCCTGGGAATATGGCATTCTACAGTACATCAAACTTAATATGCCGCCATACCACTCTTAGCCAAGATACTTTTATCAGAAGGCATACGATGAGCACTTTAACCCTATTTCAATTAATCAATCAATAAATATTCAAATCCACTCCACTTCTTATACTTGTTAGTTGGCTGTTTAGAGTCTACGTCAGTGTGGGGATACCTGAAGGAATATCTGGTGCAACCTGTACTTAATGTGTAGTGTACTCGCTTTTCTCAAAGGATATTTTAATATTGTTGTAGAGAAAATACAGACGCTCTCTGGATACGGGAATATCGACTAGGATTATGAGACCGAGAAACCAACACGCAATCTTAGGTGTGAGGCAGTCTGAGGTATAATTTCTTTGAGCCATCAAATTCTGGATTATAACACACTTGTCTCAATGCTGCTTGAATTACTGCTCCGTCAAAGTAAATCAATCGTTGGTGAAATTATTGAGAAGAAGGGTAGCCTCCTTCGCTCCAACGAGTGCGCAAAGAATTGCTATATAGATGCTTACTATATAAATAAAGAAGTTTTTCGGAGGATTGTAAGTTTCTACTTGATTTCTAATGGTATTCGACTGAGTGTTTCTGTCCGCCTCACTCGACACCTCAACACCCAAAAATCGGACTCTCTTTTCCGTAAATTTACATCGAGTGCGTTAAGAGTGAAATCCCAATGGCAGAACACGTCCACCCAACATCCACACCAAGTCTTCGGTTTTGCTGTGTAATTTGGAGATTCTCCGTTTTCCATAATGAAGTCGATCACACGATAGGAAAATAAGGGAAACAGGGAAAGATGCAAAGAGACATCGAACAACGACATCTCTCTTTCTGTAATAACACATGCTATGTCCTACATCGAAAAGATTAGGTAGAATTTACGCCTCATACTCCACGCGACGTATACTAGCAACATAAAGCAAAAATGTGTGCTTTTTAATCGCGGTATACTGCATCCCATTAACCTGTACCATATACCTTTCCATTAAACATTTTGCGTGGTTTATTCCCTTCACAACCCGAGCATCCGCCTACACCCGTCTCTCACTTTCTTCTCATAATCCTCCCTATGATCTCTCCATTGTTTTGCAGCCTCCACGTTCGCCGGACTTTCGTCATTCGGTTCTGCCAGCATGCTCATCACGCTCAATAATATCTTCTCCACGCTCTGGATAGGCGACCAACGTTCAGAGGCCTTTTCATAATGGTTTGGATCGTCTCCTGGTGGATGGAGGATGGATATGCAGACTAGCCCACTAGGATATACTGTCTCACATATCAGAATAGCTCAATCGTTTCCGTTTCGGAATGTAACGTATGTAGGGAGGGGGGGGGGGGGAAATTATACCGGTAGGGTGCCAAATCTCCCCCAAGAATTTCATCGTCGGCGGCGCAAGAGGATAATCTTTTGGAAACTTCAGCTCAGCAGGAAATATGCCCCCTTCGAAAGGCGTGCCTTCTGGTCCTTGGATCAGAGCTTCCCAGTAGAGAAGATCATCTTCGGAGACGGGTCCGGCGGTGATGCCTTCGGGTGGGTTGTTGGTGAGGGCTTTATATTCTTGGAGTAAACGCCTTTGCGCGGTGCTAGAAGCCATTGCTGTAGTATTTCTCTTGGAGTTGTGTGGGGTTGTGTATGGGAAGAAGGTGGTTTGGGCCTTTGTGGGCGAAGTTGTAGAGTTGTGGTTGTTTTGTCACCACTGTCACAAGAGCTGAGCCTTGCCCCACCATCGATTCGTCATACTGTAACACCTTAAACTGCATCAAATCACCAATCAGTACTTTATATCAACAATCTAGAATTGACTATTAAAGGTTGGTCTTACTCGTTAATTTATCTCTTCTTATGTTTCTCTACCTTTTAGGATTGTCTTGAATGAAAGAGGTGTCGTTTTCACAGACTGCACTCCATATCGGCCACCTACCAAGCCTAATACTTTCCATTCCCAATGTGACATCGTCCCTTTATCCAACTATTTACGGCTCTTTGTGCTGTGGAATTTATAGACGCTAATGAACTGTAGATCAACATGTCTTCTATACCTTTAAAAGTTGGCTATGTTCCTGAACACTTCTCCACACCCCTCTTCTTTGCAACTAAGCACTTCGGGCTTTCTGCAGAGTTAATACCATTTCCTTCTGGTACCGGACATATGATCATTTCCCTACGTGCGGGAGAAATAGATGTAGGAATTGGATTGACAGAAGGTTGGGTTGCGGGACTGGGAAAAGATGACATTGAAGGAGACGGTGGATACAAAATCGTAGGAACATATGTCGAGACACCACTGTGTGAGTGCTGAAAGAAAGCATTGCGCCTAGAAGTGCAAAGAGAAATACTGATGCAATTTTACAGGCTGGGCGATATCAACAGGCTCCAAACGAGAAATCAATAGCGTTGCGGACATTGAGAATGGCAAGATTGGCGTATCACGTATTGGAAGTGGAAGTTATGTTATGGGATTCGTTTTAGCAGATTCTCAAGGCTGGCTTTCATCCACAACTGCACCCTTTGAAAATATTCCTCTTCAGACATTTGAGAAATTACGGAATGGAGTGAATGATTCCACGGTTGATTTCTTCATGTGGGAGCACTTTACTTCGAAGAGATATTATGATAATGGGGAAATCAAGAGAATTGGAGAAATTTATACGCCTTGGCCAAGTTGGTATGCCTCGGAACACACTGTATAATTTGAAAGCACCAATTGACATGATTCTTAGGCAAATAGTGGCTCGGTCACAACTCATTGACTCTTCAGCAACGGGGGATGACAGATTAGATGATCTCTTTAGGAGGGTTGATCGGGGTATTGATTACTTCAATAGCCATCAGGATGAGGCAGTCCAGTATATAAGTACAGCTCTTGACTATAGTGAAGAGGATGCCAAAGCATGGTTGAAGACAGTGAAATTCGCCTCGAAGACTAAGGGTGTCGATATAACTGTTGTCGAAAAAACAGTTGATATCCTGAGGAAAGCTGGAGTTTTGAAGAAGGATAGCGGGATGCGGCCAGAGTCAATGATACGACAATAGCTGAAAGCCATGAGGGAATCGAGATCAGCCGCAACATATTTGTTTTGTTGGTGGTAACCCGCTCCTAGCAGCCACTTAAGCAATGCGGGAGAGCCCGTACCGTGATGAAATTCAAACATTGGCAGTTATTGCATCCCTTCAGATCTTGCAATAGACCTAGCATCATTTATTACTAGTGCTATTATTTTGCAGTGGAAATAAACATATACTTCCTTGAACACTGGCCGCTAAATATCAGCACCAAGAGTCATACCAACAGATGGTGGACCCGCCAGACTAACTAGCCCATGAAGAAAGAATGCTTCAGCTTGAATTCCACATTAGCTAGTAAATCTAACATTGATACCTGCTTTTCTAAGTTTAGATTTGGAGCCCGCAGATTGGAAGAATAAATGAGCTCGTAACTCGTGAACCGCCTCGCCCCCACTAGTGTGTACTTACGAGTTGACGTTATTTATTGGTGGTGTACCTCTCTCCACTGTTTCCAACAACGTGGGAGTGCGGCGGGTTGGACTTGGCGTGAACACAACTACGAAGTATATCGGAAGTTATAAACGCTAATAGACAGTTACCAAATGTGATAGGCCATCATCACCATGTTATAAAAGCATGGCACTTAGTGTTGTCAAAGGCTCGCTCATTAAAGACTTCGCTTTCCCTCCAACCCGAGACGACCTCTCAAGCTCGACATCTAATCTCTTCTCTCTAACGAGAAGCACAATGGAAGCTTTTCTAGAACATATATCTGCCTTCAGCTCTACTCAGAAGGCGGGTCTTGTTGGCGTATTTTTTGCAATCATTGTCTTAATCATAAGAAATGCGACTACGATTAAATATTCCGCGAAACTTCCTAGAGTTCGAGAGCCGCCGGGGAGCACACGATTTAGTTTCCGGACGTCATTGGCGTACTATACTGACTGTAAAAGACTGTTTGACGAAGCTTACCATACTGTAGGAATTGTTACTTTCTCCGTTGGCAAGTTATAAACTGACATGATTTAGTACTCGAAGCATGGTAAAGCATGTATCATTCCAGGACTGGGTTTCCGGGATGAAGTAATATTGCCAACTAGCGCATTGAAGTGGTTCGTTTCCCAGCCTGATTCAGTTATCAGTAACGGTGAAGCCTTCTTAGAGATGGATCAAGTCCACTATCTGACCGGCAATGGCGCACACCTTACAGACCCATGGCAGGGAATGTTGGTCAAGCGAGACATTAACGTTGTGCTTGAGAAAATTGTCGTGGCTTTAAATGATGAACTTGGATTTGCTTTCGACGCACACTTCGGTACTGATGAGGAAAACTGGAAGGAGATCAACGTCTTAGAAACTATGAGGATTGTTGTAGCTCAAGCTTCAGGTCGATTTACAGTCGGGCTGCCATTGTGTACGTTCTCACGAGAACCTACCAGCTGTAGTCAAATATCACTAACATGTTACTAGGCAGGAACGAGGACTATATTCGCACAAATCTTCAATTTGCAAACCACTTTGTAATGACCGCTACGCTATGTGGTGGGTCACCTAAGTTCCTGCGTCCGTTCATGGGATTCTTCGTCAACATCCCAAACTACATTCTCATGCACCGTTTGGCTAGACAGTGGAAATCACTATATGAGGAACGTCTAGCTCTCATTAACGCGGGTCCAAAGACGGACAAAGAACCTAATGACCATCTTCAAATGATGTTTCGCTTTGCCCAAAGTGATCGGCCTCACGAACTCAATCACACGAACATGACGGGGCGTTTGGCGATGGCAAATTTTGGTTCCGGTCACCAAACAAGCATTGGTATTACAAATATCCTCTTCAACGTCTTGGACAGCGATGCAGAATTCAACACCATTGCGATTCTACGCGAAGAGATCCGCAGTGTTGTAGCCGATAATGGCGATTGGACAAAGGCTACCGTCGCAAAATTAGTGCGATGCGATTCGATTCTGAAAGAAACTTTACGACTTCAGCCTTTCGGAAACCGCTCTCCAATCCGCAAAGTGCTGGTTGACGGCCTAGTAACGGAAGAGGGTATACCCCTCCCAAAGAACTCCATTGTTTCCTTCCTTTTAACGAGCCAAATGGATGGGGATACCTTCGAAGATCCCGAGAAGTTCGATCCTTTCAGATACTCCCGTATTCGAGAGAAAGAGGGCAACGAGAGGACTGGATTGAGCTTTGTGAGCACAGGAAAGGACTTTTTACCCTTTGGGCATGGGAGACATGCGTGCCCAGGTAGATTTTTGTTGGAGTTTGAGTTAAAGATGATTTTGGCTTATGTGTTGATCAATTATGACATTGAGTTGGCACCTATACATAAAGGCAAGAGGCCAGAAAGTAAATGGATCGCGGAAGCAATTTTCCCTCCAGGTGATGGGAGGATTAGAGTGAAAAGAAGACATACATAACCTTGACGCATTTGAAGACAACCAGATTAATAGATTAGAACTATAAAATTAGTATCAAGGTTATACTGTTTATAATCTTGAGGTGGGATGAGGCTGTGGCTGGGCAATTTGGGCTAAGTACGGGTATGCAAGTGGTGGACTGTGGACTGGTACCCGGATTCCATGGCTGAGCCATTCCTTCAAGACAAGGATGATATGAATTCTTAGCAGTTCAAAATCAAGTAGCTCTGTTGGTATAGAAATCTCTAAGGATCATAACATAAAGGTCTCATGACTATCAAACATACATCTCACTAGCTATATTGGGAATACATTCTATGAAGCAGGCTTTATGAAGGCGAGAATAAGAGAATGAGTTAATAATCATACCCCCTAATGGAAACACGCAAGACACCTGGATAACTTACTAAACTCTGCAAATGTGTTAACTGCCTTGATACAAGTTTATATGCTGCTGAGAATAGGACAGAAACCTCCTAATAATATTGAAAGTGACCCTCGTGAAGGGTTACTCAACAACAACACTCAGTTGTAAGGGAGCGTACCGCTGACATCTGCACAGAGTTCAAGACTATAGGTAAAATCGGTCATAGAGTGATGCTGAAGGAAGATTTCCTCACAAATACCATCCCGAAGACCTACTCTCGCATAATTGTAAATTCCACCAAAAAGTGGCTTAGCCTCAGTATCTGATGTGGATGTGGGTCTAGCCACAGTCGCCACAACCAATGAGCATTTGCAAATTCCAATATACGAATTGAGGTAATCTTGAGAATTAGAAACAAGCTTAGATCCGAGCCTCATCCTCATTGAAGAGGAATTTCTCATACCCGCTGAGCCAAGCACTCAAAATACATGAACGTTTGCTCAATGCGGCCTATGTTTATTCAACATAGGATATTTAGTTGCCGAGATCCTAAATCCTGTGATAAAACTCCCCCACCAGTTACAAAAAAAGAGCTCAGGATGCCTCTTGTTACTGGAGCTAGGTTCGTGATGGCCGTAACTATGGTGAATAGATAATAGCGAATCCAGTAACTCTGACTACAAAAGAAGCTTCAACCCCATCAATTACTGACCATCATCAACACGTTCCATCAACCATCAACACTTTCAAAGAGCACTATTCCAGTTTACATATCCAACCAAACAACAGCATCACCACTATCCATCCCACAGACACAATCTCCAACAGCAAGAATGCAATTTAAACTCTCCGCCGTCCTCCTCACTACTCTCCTGAGCTCCAATGTTCTCGCAGGTTGGAACTGCAAGTGCCAAACCACTAGCGACAAGAATGGAATCCAATACAATGACCGCACCGAGTCCGTTTGCCGGCTGATGAAAGGAGAGAAACGGGATGAGATCAACAGCATCGCAGGTTCGGTTGGCGGTGCAGCTTCTGCCGCCGCTCTTGCTATAGTAAGACTTCCCCTTCCAAAAGCCTTTTCCAGACTTAAAACTCAAATCCCCACGCAACGAAACAATTGTAAAATCAGTGCTAACAAATATTAGCCTGGAGTGGGTGAAATTGGTAGCGTGGTCATTGAAACCATTGCCCAATTCGCAGGCTCCATCTTTTCAGATGCCATGTATCACGGTGACCAAGTCCATCAGTGCTCTAGTCACTCGGGTCAGCTTGATAGTGGGAAATTTGTTAAAGTGTGTACAGCTATGGCTGAGGAGGCTGGTACTGCACCTGGTATCGGTGCTTACTGCTGGAAATAGATGGTTGAAGGCTCAAGTGTCATCAAAAACGTCTGTTTTCTTTTGTGTGGGAAGAGCGCGATAGAAAGAGAATAAAAAAGAGAAGGCATTAGAAGGAGTTTTGTCTGTTACTTTAGATAGCGATTTGAAAAGGGTGATATCACATCCAAACAACACTTTGCTGTTATCTTAGTTCTGCCATTCTTCCTTTCAGTGATTGCCATCACTAGCTTCTGGCATTGCTTGGAGGCTGACCATCAAGGACTGTGACTAAAGTGCTCCCTTCAAATCGGGCTTGACTTACTTCAAATCAATTCCTGCGATCATGAATATTTATACAAGAAATTAATTTCCTCTACCATTTTCACATACAAGACATTCATCACAAAATGCTCTCAGAGTTCTTTGCCTCTTATTTCGACAGGTGCTTCTTTTCACGCCAGGTTACAAGCATTGTGAATAATACTGGTTCGAAGCCGTGCAAGTCGTGCCAGCAACACACACAGTTGAGCCTCCCCATCCTTGGCCACCACACTGTCCATATTTCGGAACTGTCGGACCACTAGGGACACTTGTTGTGGTTGGAGCAGCCGTAGTTTCTGCTGGTGTAGTAGTGACTGGTGTTGTTGGTGCAGGGTTTGATCCACCTCCAGAAGATTGACCAGCCCACTGTCATATCATCAATATCATATCCAAGTAGTAAAAAATTGAACTTACGACGGCAGGACCAGGAACGGTGTACGAAGTGAACCCATTGTATATATTCACGGTATATCCGGGCTCATCACCTTTAATAAAACCCGGGATTGAAACCAACGGGCCTGGAGTTCCACTTCCACCATTCGTAACAGTAATTTGTGCACAGCCGATATAGAACTGTGGTATACCGGCTGGGTATGGGTTATGAATTCCAAGCTGCTGCATACGTAGAAGATAGTCGCCGCTAGGCAGTGCGGAGGGGATGTTGTATGTGTATGTTTCTGGCCGATTTTAGTGACATGGTGTATAAAGAAGAGGCGATGGGACACTTACGGCTCATATCCCAAACGGCTTGACCGCCGGAGAAAGTTGGCCCGATATCTTTGATCTTGAACCATACTTGTCCAGAACCATCAAAGTCCGCTGCAGCACCTGGAGCTTTGGCCATATAGCTATGATGATTTAGTGATATGTGCACAAGTTGGGGTCTAGTTGGCCTTCTTACATTGAGGTTGGTCCCTGGTGATAGACTGCGGTGTCGAGAGTAAACGTGAAAGGATCGCCAGCCTTAATTGTGGTGGTAGTAGTTCCCTTACTCGCTGTTCCACCAAAATTACATCTTAAATCAGTGCTAGTCAAGTCCGTCACTGGTGAGTTATACTGGGTTCCTTGTCGGATAAATTGGAAAGCTGGATATTTTGTTCCACCAACTGTCAACTGCTGAAAAATGTCTATGGCACCAAATCAGTCATGTTTAACAATACAAGCTGCAAGAATATCTCACAATGAGCAGATGCCTGTGAGACAAACGCCCATAATGCCACGAAAGATGTGATAGGCTTCATATTTGCAAAGACTAGCTGAAAGGATGTGGTCAAGATTTTCGGTGGCTCAAAAGTCAACGAAGGGGAGAGATAATGTGCAGATATCTGTACATATACTAGGTCCACTCGTCTGGAGTATCTCTAGCTGTGGAAGGACTTTGCGCGGCCCGGCAGCCATGCTGGTGTGGACACCAGGATGATAACATGTACCATAGAATCAATACATTGGCGTTAATTTAAATAGCTTGATTCGAGATCTTGTCAAGTAGGAGGTTGAACCAGACACCCTCCGCAATCTAATTTTCATAAACATGATCTCGGGGTCGCTCGATGTGGTATGTGGGGAGTACGGCGAGAAAGCCAAAGACTGCCGACTACCGGATGGATAAACGGGGACTTTGTATTAGCCCACCGGATCGAAATGAAGCGCAAGTTCGATGGGTTCTAAACGATGACTTTATAGAAATGGTTCTCCAAATAAGACTTAGAAGAAGAGCAGATATAGAGCAGATATAGGTAGTGAAAGCTTGCTCAAAGTTCTGGAAGGAATCCTGCCTCATTTGAGCCCATTTCACACAGGATTGAAACATAAAGGTATTGGATTATCAAATGAACGCGGACCCAGTGGTCCGGCATCCATATGCACTGATTTGTATAAGTGTCGATACCCCGGACTGTCGCTTGGATGAATAGGAAGTAGAAAAGATCACAAGACATAGAAATATATAGTGCTACCAAATATAATTTCCTTGCAAGATTCCTAGTTAAGACCGTGGGATAGAGTCCCACAGCAAAGCAAGCTGCTGACGATGTATTGTAATTTGTTGCTTAATAATCCTTTCTTCAACAAATGTTTATTTCGGTCATGTGATTAACGGTCTCCTTACATTTCCATGGGAAATACGTACATGGTGCTTCGGACTGTAAAATGGTACTACGAACGCTACTTTAAGAATGCATATCTCTAAAGCGCTGTAAGTCATCTCCATATGGAACTGACATCCAAGAGTGTCACTCATGGTTACACTATTAGAATGTGTGTGTAGTCACGCTTCCTTGGGTGACTCTGCTCCCAGGTGTAAAGTTTGACGGGCGAGCGTACTTGTTTAAGATCAACCAAGAGAGAACCATCGGACAGTTTTATTCAACGACTATATAGCGCAACCAAGCCATCGTGATATCAAGTTGTCGATACGTAACGCCACGCCGTCCTCGTAAGGTATGCATAAACTCCTTTTCTATTATAAAACGATCTGCCAATCCCGCCACGCCTTTCAAGGGTATTGTATTAGCAGCATCAATAACATATCACGCTCACCGCTCTAGCTCATCCATTGGGATATCTTCAGCGTCCTTGCCAACAATTGCCTCGGCCACCTTCCATATTTGGATCAGGTTGTCCTCGGCAGCACTACAGACTACCCAAGGTTCGGTTTGATTCCAGCTGAAGTCAGCAATGTGGTTAGTATGACCCCCATGCATAAATAGCCTACCATTTGTTAATTATTGACTTTCTTGCATGCATCATTACTTACAGCTCTGGTGCACCATCTTCTTGGTCATCTGGTTGTTGCTCTTCTCCAACTCTAGCAAGGTCCCAAAAGATCACTCTACGATCGTAACTACCGCTTGCCAATATAGCTTCCTCAAAGGGGTGCCAGGAAAGAGAGGTGACAGTATCCGAGTGCCCAATAAGTGTATGTAAACTGTCCTTGAGGTTTCTCAAATCCCAAAGACGAACCGTTTTATCAGCGGAGGCAGTAGCTAGAACAAACTCAGATGCTGGATTGAAAGCAAGAGCATTGACAGCGTCTGTATGTCCTTTTGCTGTCATAGTTGATCTATCATTCTCAGGTTTTCGTACATCCAATATTTGAAGCGTAAGGTCATCCGAAACTGTTCCAATCAAAGATTTGTGAAGAGGATGATATTGCACATCATTTACGATTGAACTGTGGTGCTTGTATATGCGAGAAGCCTTCACCTGGTTATTGCTTGCCTTGATAGTCTTGAGATCCCTAGTACTGTTAGTTCCGGAGTACAAGAGTATAGAGTTTCCGCCCCTACCATAGTCGCACTGTCTTATCCTCACTACCCGTGGCTAATTTTCCCTCTTCGTGTGGGTTCCAGCTCAAACCAAATCCTTCCATGGTATGTCCTACAAGCTCTGCTTGTGCCTTAACTTGCCCTTGTGGAATACTGCTGTGCTTGGTACGGTCGAAAATCAAAACTCGACCATCGTTACACATGGTGGCGATGATATTTGCATTCTGGGGTTGATATCGTGCCTTATTGACCTCTCCTGGATGATCAATCTTTTGTTCAATAGTCATCTTGATGGCAGCTTGAGTCCCACTCGAGGTCGAGTTTCCATACCCTCCAATTTCACCTGTCTCTTCATTGAAGTCACGGGGATTGGGAGTAACATTCTTTGGCAATTCAACGGTAGCTATTTGAAGGTAATTTTGTGCGTCGTTGGAGGTATGTGTGCCGATGAGAAGTCTATGAATAGTGTAATCTTTTCCAGGTGGCCTGCCCAGTATATCAGCAAAGATCTTTGGGGAACTCTTAGAGGAGCTCACTCTTTTCTGTCAGGAAACCATTGGGTGGTCAACGTAGGCCATTCCAGAGCAGTGCTGAGATATTTTAGCGTACAGGCATGATAATTGAGAATGTGACCGCTTGCCTCAATATCGTGTCATACAGGAAAGGGCTGTTCTTTTTCCACGTTTTGTATTCTAGTATAACAGTTAGCAGGATATGGGTTATCTACGAGTTCTAGCATGCCTTCATTAATTATTCTCTGTTCTGTCTCCTCGGCTTGTGCTTCAGACGCAGCTATATATCGTCAGCTTCTTTTCCATGTTACAATCGCGCTGAGCACGAAGCAGCTCGCTGTAATCCCTCCCAACTGTTTCCTAAAACTCACCATCCACATCCATAGGCTCAGGTGCCATTTCTCCCAGAATTGCTAATCGATTCAAATGCTGAGGCTCTAATGGTAAGGTAGGCTCTCGTTTTCAAATTCGTTGAGTCGTAGTACCATATATAAAGCTTCCTGTTCGCAAAATCAATGAAGACGCGAAGCGCGTTAAGTGTTGGGCCTCGATCTCAAGGCATATATATTCACGTGATATGACCGTTCCACAGGACGAACCACAAGGCTGAGGCATTACTTTCTTGTGCGCCTGGCCATTTTCTTTGTTTGACATTGACATTTATATTCATATATAACCCACAGCAACGAAGACGTAGTGGAGGGGCATAGACGTGCAGCGCACATTACGAAGCAGGACAACCATATTTCAGCTCCTTCTTCGGCACAACGACCGTTGTGACGGCATACCCTCATTCGACTCGAATTCAGCATTACATCGCAAATACATACTTCTTGCGCTCTCTTTACCGAGTAACATTATGGGTGTTCCCAAATTCTTCAGATGGATGAGCGAGCGCTATCCTGCGATCTCACAACTGATCGCAGAGAATAGGATACCAGAGTTCGACTGTCTCTACTTGGATATGAACGGCATTATTCACAACTGTACACATAAGGACTCAGACGATGCGACTTTTCGTATGACGGAGGAGCAAATGTTCATTGCGATTTTCAACTACATCGAACATCTTTTTGGAAAAATTAAGCCAAAACAACTCTTTTTTATGGCGATTGATGGCGTTGCGCCACGAGCAAAAATGAACCAGCAACGTGCTCGGAGATTCCGAACGGCACTTGATGTTGAAGTTGCCAGAGAGAAGGCAATTAAAGAAGGGAAAGAAATGCCCAAAGAAGAAGCGTTTGATAGCAATGCTATCACTCCAGGTAAGAGCAAATCCTCCAGAATACGAATGACGCTGACAATACAGGGACTGAATTCATGCACAAATTAACGCAGCAACTGAAGTATTTTATCAACAAGAAGGTGTCAGAAGACGTTGACTGGCAAGGCTGTGAGGTAGTCTTGTCTGGCCATGAAGTCCCGGGAGAAGGAGAACACAAAATCATGGAGTATATCCGATTAGCCAAGGCACAACCTGATTACGATCCAAATGTTCGTCATTGTCTTTACGGTCTTGATGCCGACCTAATCATGTTGGGACTTTCAAGCCATGATCCGCACTTCTGTTTGTTACGGGAGGAGGTTACATTTGGAAGACAAAGCAAAACCAAGTCGAAGGAGCTGGAGCATCAAAATTTCTATCTCATGCATCTATGCATTGTACGAGAGTATCTGGAATTGGAGTTTCAAGAATTGAAGGAAAATGGCGTACTAGGGTTTGCATTTGATTTGGAACGAGTTATTGACGATTTCATTCTTATGGCGTTCTTTGTTGGAAATGATTTCTTACCGAATCTTCCAAACCTACACATAAACGAAGGAGCTTTGGCGCTGATGTTCAAGGTCTACAAGACTGTACTACCGAAAGGTGACGGTTACATCAACGAAGCGGGTGTCATCAATATGAAGAGGTTGGCAACATTATTAGAGGAATTGTCGAATGTCGAGTACCGCTTCTTCGAGTCGGAGAGTGCTGATCAAGCCTGGTTCAAGGGCAAGAAGATGGGCAAGCAAGATGTAATGACAAAAGGAAAACCAAAACTAGTAATGACCACTCGCCAACAGACGACATTCAAAGAGGTAAAGAAATTCGTTACCCAACGCCCGTCCGCATCGCTGGATCTCCCTAGCGATCTTGCCGCAGCAGACCGAAAGTTTGTACAGGACTTGGCAGACAGCCTTCACTTGGAGTGGCGCACTGTTGAAGATGATGATGGCAAACGTAACATGCAAGTATCCTTTCCGCAGAGACCTATCGATGAAGAGGGTGAGGATGAGGACGAAGAATCACAGCTTGCCATTCTTCGTGTGATGAAGCAGTATGATAAAGCCCCAGTCATTGATGTGACCAGAGAAGAGGCACAAATTGAGATGGATCGAGTCTATGAGGTCAAATTCCTTGAATGGAAAGACAATTACTACAAAGGCAAATTTGAATGGAGCCGTGATAACGATGCAGAACTCACTAAGCTCTGCGAAAATTATGTTCAAGGTCTTCAGTGGGTTCTATACTATTATTACAGAGGTGTTGTATCATGGCCATGGTATTATCAATACCATTATTCACCCATGATCTCAGGTAAGTGATAACTTCGAAACAGTCAAATGAAAGTACTGATCAATACGTCTAGATGTTATAAAAGGCCTCGGGGCTGACGTCGACTTCAAACTTGGCCAACCTTTCCACCCGTATGAACAACTTATGGGTGTGCTTCCAGATCGAAGTAAAAAGATTGTGCCCACTGTCTACCATGATCTTATGACAAATCCAAATTCACCAATAATCGACTTCTATCCTCGCGATTTTGATCTTGATATGAACGGTAAAAAGATGGAATGGGAGGCTGTTGTCAAAATTCCGTTCATTGATGAATCACGCCTACTTGCCGCAATGGCTCCTCGGAATGCGCTATTGAGCGACAGAGAGAAATTCAGAAATGAATTTGGAGTGACTTTGAAGTTTACTCATGACCCTGATATCGACTTTACCTACCCTTCGTCTCTAGTCGGAATCTTTCCTGACATCGCGCATTGTCGGTGTGTTGAGAATATCTTCGACCTGCCTACCATCGAAGGCCTAGAATATCATGTTGGCCTCATGGAGGGCGTCAAACTTGGAGACCAAGCTCTTGCTGGATTTCCTAGTTTGGCCACTATTCCTTACAATGCCGCTCTGGGCTTCCATGGTGTGAACGTTTTCCAGTCAGACAGCCGCAACGAAAGTATGGTTGTTACTATTGAGAATCCGGAACAACGCACCAATGTCCTTACCGCTTGCATGAAGCTTGACCAAAGAGTCTTTGTCGGATATCCTTTCTTATCAGAAGGAAAGGTGGTTAAAGTTTCCGACGAGTTGTTTGACTATTTTCCAGCAGAAGATGGAACTGGCCAGCCTATTAGGAAAGAGCATGGACCTAGGGAAATTGATGATTGGAGAAAGAAGGCTGAGCGAATTGAGAGTAGCTACAGTAAGCGTCTTGGTATCATCATTGGCGGCGTAGAATCAATTACGCACATCCATGTTCTTAAAGGCCTTACGAAGCGAGACGACGGAGCTACAATTAAGGAGTATGCTGTTATTCCAGGAATGGAGCACGAATTTGCATCTCAGGCGGTCGTCGATGAAGTCTTCAGCGAGGACCAGAGATTTTTGGAAAAGGCAGCTGTTCCAATTGAGGAAGAGTTCCCAGCCGGAGCTCGTGCTTTCTTCTTAGGAGACTTCAACTACGGGAGACCTTTAGAAGTAACTGGACATGATGAGATGAAGGCAAACATTTGGCTGTCAGCCTTGATGGGCAAGGAGAAGGAAGGAAACTTTGGACGGGAAATCATCAACCGCCACTCTAGCCACAGTCAATTTACTCCCTCGTATGCTGTTGCCAAGATGCTTGGTTTGTCCCCCTTAGTGCTCAGCAAGATTACATCCTCATTTTCTGTTGCTGCACTAGGATTGCCACGTCTCAATCTTGGGCTTAATCTGAAGTTTGAGTCCAAGAAGTTGAAAGTTCTAGGTTATTCGCAACGATCTGAAAGAGGCTGGGAGTTTAGCGACAAGGCTATCCAGCTGCTTACTACATATATGACGAAGTTCCCCGAATTCATTGCTGGAATCATGCGGAAACCTCATGCCAACGATTTCGACCAAAGTGATTTCTATGAAGATGACAAGGCGGTTGAAAAAATCAGAGAAATTGTCGCGTGGCTGAAGTCTATTGACTCCAACAAGTTTGAGAAAGTGCCGCTTGACGCAGAGCAACTTGATTCTGATGTTGTCATGGCTCTCGAAAAGGCAGCAGATAACATGATAGCACAGGGACCTCAACCCCAGTTTAAGAACATGAAAGGTGTGCCTAGGAGTGCATTGCTAAAGCCTTCTGATGCAGAGCACAGACTTGGCAACCAGCGGTTTTCCCTTGGAGATCGAGTGGTCTATGTGCAGGACTCCGGTCGTGTTCCCATTGCTACCCGTGGTACCGTTGTTGGCATCAGCCGCACTCCGCGCACTACATTACTTGACGTCGTCTTTGATATTACATTCATGAGCGGCACGAGTCTAGGGGAGAGATGCACTCCATTCCGTGGGTCCACGGTTCCTATAGCTAGTGTGTTAAACTTGACACAGAAGCAGCTTACCCAGGAGTCAAAGGCAGCCGCGGAAAAACGACCTGCACCAACATCAACGCCACTCACAATCAACGGGGGATATAACGCTCCTAATAGTCATGGTCAGTATCGGGAAGCTGGTGCTCCTCCGCCGTTGAGAGGTTCATTCAGAGGCGCTGTTGCCGGTATGAACAACGGTTTCAGAGGTAACAACATGGGACGAGGTAGAGGTCGGGGTGGGATGCTCGTGAATGATAACGCTTCTCCTGCTGTACATAGTAGCATGGCTTTCAGAAATGATAAGCCAGCTCCCGCTGGTTCACGAGGAGGACATGAGAATGGTTTCCAAGCAGGCTCTCGCGGAGGTCGAGGTGGGCAATCACAGGCTGTGTTTAACAATGTTCCACCACCACCAAGTCTTGATGCACGAGGGGGCCGAGGTGGTCGTGGGAGGGGCCCACCACGAGCCAGAGGTACGGGAAGAGGACGAGGACGTGGCGGAGCTCCGAACGCAAAAGCACCAGTCGCTCCAGTTGCAAATCCTCAATAAGGATGTACCAACTGTGAAGCGCTCCAATGGAAAGTATTCGTGAGCGCTCATTAGGCTGTTTTATGTATGATATATGCAGTAGTAATTATTCTACTTCAGCCTACGTTAATACTTCGGTCTGAATCTTCATTCATCCCTCTTGTAGTTTATTTTTGGCTGCTAGCATGAAAGTTTGATGCTTCGAATATTTTCTTCTTTCAACCAATGGCCGGCCACTCTTGCGCTGTTCATGCTCTCCATCCAGCCTAGGGTTGACTGTAGTGTAGCATTACTTGTTAACTACTGGTTGGTGTCGCATATCGTGCCAGATTTCCTGGACTATACTCGTATTTATCCACACTCAAGAGTGTATATTGTAGCAATTCTCGATTTCTGAAACCATGCCTTACCCTATAGTAGCTAGGGATTAATCCTATGGCATCAGCCTAGACCTGAGAAAGCCAGATAATGGAGGAATAAAGGCACCACGTCTTATTTTCCTGTTTTATAATTCCTACCCTTTAATCAATTAACCTTTGCATCTATTTGTTTGATAATACATAACAGTAATTCGTTTTTCCACACTTTAAGTATTACTATTTCGAAAGAAACGTTTACCTTCTCCAAACACCCCAAAAATAATATGGCCCCTGGATTATACACTATTCAAACCCCGCTTGCCGTGTTTTCTAGTATTGTTTCAGATATAGTGTTCATCCTACCCCACACTTCCCCGCACTACCTCTCAACTCTCAAGATAGTGCGGCGACTTCTAAAGCTGCATCATTTTCTAGTGAGTCCAGATACAGAGCACATGTTAGCTAA
>Ga0247734_1000489_pt1 | contig 34528 bp, 32 predicted proteins | sample UWRJL103311B2_FD_180933 | JGI IMG/M metagenome (GOLD analysis project Ga0247734, IMG submission 180933) | Plant litter microbial communities from Arlington Agricultural Research Station in Wisconsin, United States - UWRJ-L103-311B-2 | ecosystem: Environmental > Terrestrial > Plant litter >...
CACCACCTGGGCAAGGCTTTCCAATGACTCCAGGTGCTGGTAGAGCTGCTGGTAGAGGTGCTGGCTCAGGATTGCGAGCAACAATATCCTCTACCGAAGCCGGCTCTGCCTCTCTTCCGTGCTTAATAGAACAACCACGGGCTCCACCACCTGGGCATGGCTTTCCAATGACTCCGGGTGCTGGCTCTGGGGCCCGAGTAGAAAATTTCTTGATGAGAGATACTACGGCATCTCTGCCGTGCTTGATGGAGCAACCAAGGGCACCACCACCTGGGCATGGCTTTCCAATGACACCTGGTGATGGTCCAGGTGTTCGACTGGCAATCTCGTTGATGAGAGCTGCTGCATTGTCTCTACCATGTTTGATTGAGCAACCACGGGCACCACCGCCTGGACATGGCTTTCCGATGACTCCAGGAACTGGAGCAGAGAATGAGGTAGAGATAATAGTCGAGAAGGTGACAGCAAGAGCGAAAGCGGATGTGAAATGCATGATTATGGTATTAGAAGTGGTGTTGTTCGAAGTGTTGAATGTTTGAAATATTGGAGTGTTGTAGTGAATATTTATAAAAGGCAAATATCGAGGCAGCGACAGTGTCGAAGTGAATGGCTAGGAAATGCTGAGGTGACTATGGAAGGAAGCGAAAGTGTTGATGAATGTTAAGATGATGGTATTACAATGAAGACCTCACCGTCCTTAAGTAGCTCAACTTCTAGGGAAAGCAAGGAAACAAAAATATACCTTCAGAGACTGCAACCTGCTTGAAGTCTCTATTCTGACACAGCCTACACCGAGTTCCAACTTGGTGTGCCTATGTATAAGTTTGTAGAGCCACGAATAGTTCATTTAGCAGTTCAGCCAGCAACTCACCTGGTCAGCATCCATGACCTTCCCAAAATGTTTCAACTCGCCGAGAAACATTCCTGGAAATAGCCAAACAGATAGCAAATGCGCCATCGGGGCTCCCATGATACGTCACTTGGTATACACCTTTTGGGGGCATGGATAGAGCGCCACAACTTAAGCGCTCGTCGGGCATACAAATGGGATGGCGAAAGAATAACAAAGACAACGACCAGGTAAGATGTTTCCAGCAAAGCCTGCTCGTCTGCGCTTGTCGGCCAGTCGTTGACCAGATTCCAGATCAGATCCTTGCGGCAATCCGAGCATCCGATGGGAGCAGCGGACGCAGGGTAGGGTTGGCGGAATAAAATAGATCCATACTCGCCATACTACAGCAAATATGGAGGTGCGGGTTGAGGCTCACCCGCTGCTGTACGAACTACGTGCAGATGTGGCGTTCTTTAATAGGCTCTGGTTGTTGCTGAGGAAGACACAACGTATTTTGTATGGATGAACGTGACGGCTGGCAATCAGGGGTCCAGCCAGAAATAGAATCTCGCTAAGGTTAATCAGATCGCCCCCTGTCTGCAAAAATAGACGCCGCTAACTTTAGTCAGTGACGGCAAAGTATGTTGCTGTATGTTGCTGTAGTACAGATATAGATATTAAAGAGGTCGCGATGACTGCAGGTAGCGAATACATTCATTTTGGAACATCACATGTGAAGAGTCCCGCTTCCGGCTATAGAACAGCAAAGGTGAGCATTAGAGTCTGTAAACTTCAATCTAGTGTACGACAAACTCTCATTCTGCAAAGGCATGATAGAGATTCTTCCTTCTAAAGTTAGAGAAACGTACACCCGTTATTCAAAGTTGGCCTAAGAGGTACAAAGCTGTTTGTTGTATAATAGAATACATCACCCGGGCAGCCGGGTACAATTCCGGTCATCTCACCCAAGTCGCATCCAACCAACCAAACAATGTGATAAGGAAAGAAATAATCTCCGAGCAGCTTACAATAATCTTCAGATGCTCCATTGGGTCGAGTATTGGGTTGAAATTGATCACTTTATAGAGCACCAATAACGACGTGTAGTGCCAGCACTGTGTCCGGCTAAAGGCTGGTCGGACAATATCCGTGGCAAACACACGCACTTCGGGTCTTGAATTGATTGTAAGCGAGATGTCAGATATCTATTATAATCTAAAGTAACCCTCTTTTCCCAGATCATATAGCGACAACGATGTTAGAAATTCCATAATCTTAGATGCAGTATTGATTCCCATTTAACTTTCAACGAAACCCAGTCATACAAATGAATCCAACAGTATGTGTTGGTGGCATATCGATTCTGACCAACAATTCGAACTTGGATTATAAATCTGCACGCTACAATCTTTAGGCAACCGGCTGTAGCAATGGGCTTCGCCAGAGAGTATTCAAACCAACAAACTCTGCATACCCCTTTTCAGGGTGATTTTGTAATAATAGAATCTTAGAGAAATTGTTGTGCGGTCCCTACCCAAGCTCACATGTCGGCTTTCAATGAGCGAGGTTCCCATTTGAACATCACAACATGAGCCTTCCTTCCTCCATCCTCGTTGGAATTTCTGGAGTCGACCAGGCCATCCACCAACTCTTGTCTACTTGCTCCCAGAGCTTTGCCTTGTATTTCCCCCCTTTTCATCTAATATACCGTTAAATTTTTCTGCTTTGAACCCATCTTACTTTTTAAAAACCCTTCAAGTGCGAGCTGCAACGTCCTGCATACAGTCTCAAATGCAGAAAATAGAAGGTCTGGAGTAAATGGATTCTGATGCCGAATGATTATCAAGTATGTCATCCGTGTTGCAAATCAGAGTGTGGTTAGAATCAAGGCATACGATAAGTATTAATCAAATTCACAATCCACAATAATCGTGCATTTGTATCTAAAACAATCACAAGGTCTGTTTCAAGATCAACCCAAATCTCTGACTATCCAAAATATCCCTTCAGCCATTCTAGACCAAAGTTAATACTCTTTAGTACCTTCCAGAGCATCGGATTTATGCCAGCGAATGCCAATTACTAAGCCCTTAAGGCTAAGGACTTGCCGACTGTAAAAGTAACACAATCACAAACGAACTATACTCAGGAGAGCAGCATTTAGGACGTTAAGAGATGAAGCTTTATCGAAGCTTTGAGAAATACATAAAACACTTTCGCCAGTTGAAAACCACGCTGGTTGCGAATGCATTCTATTCTCTTAATGATTGTGTTAGACATAAGCATACAACAGCAAATCAAATACCAAAAGCAATGCTAAAAATCAAACACCAAACGCCACGAAACAAACACCCCAGACCTTCTTCAAGATGCCTTATACTCCCCAAGCCAGCCTGCTTTTCTCTAGTACTCTACAAATCAACTAGATTTTTGGGCCTTTGGATGAGGATCTGGATGGAGATTTAGAGCTTGAGCGGGAGCTTCCTTCCGGAGTTGGTGATTTAGACAATGGGTCGTTCGCATACGTGACGGAGCCTTTCTTTGCCATAGTCGCCGAAAGCGTGAAGATGTCCTTGCTGCTACCCGTGTATGGGTACGTGAAAATAGTCGGTGTCTTATTCGTCCAGGTAAGCAATCCCTTCAGGGTATTTGCGTCGTGTGCATCAGGGGCCATGATTGCAACGTGAGTGATCGACGAGGCCTTTGTCCCAACCGTGGTCTTTAGCCTAGGGACATCGGTTTTGAAGTCTGAATCTGGTGTGTGAAGCGCGTAAAGCTTGTCGGCCCATATGAAGACTCCACTACAGCCGTTCACCCCAACAACATCCACCGCTGTAGAAGATGAGCCTACTTCGTTCATATCAACCTCTGTTGCTCTCTTAGTGAGGCCTTCTACAGATCGCTTAGTAACCTTGCATTTTTTGCCTCTCTTATCAATGAAGGTGAAGTCTCGTGCATGCGCTGGAATGTCATATTCCTGGACTTCGGATGCCTCTCTATAATCAAGTTAGCAATGGTAGTCTGTTGTAGGGCTTGTTGAGTTTACTTGCCTCGAATCTAGAGAAATATTGGCAAAGGCACTGGATGCGCAAAGGCCTACGAAGACTGCTGTAATTGCTGAGAAACGCATGGCTGGAGTAGATACTGGATAGAGTTGTAAGTTGGATAGAAGAAATAAGATGCTCGATGTTTATAAGGTAAAGAAATACTGGTTAAGGAACTAATTGCTTGTTGTATGAACGATATTGAATGAGATCTTTGAGGACATTTTATACATTGGATATTGCAGCAATACTCAAGAGGATCAATCGAACAGAGTAAGAAAGTCATTCTTCGTGGCTATGGAGTTATTTTCGTAGCAAATGATTCCCTTCTTTGGGAAAAGGAATTCATATGAACAGAAAGTGTCATCCATAATCCTAAGATGAGAAGTATGGGTTCTCCAAATAAGAATAATGAGGATTCAACAATAATAGAAAGACTCTGGGGAGTGATCCTTTGTATAATCAACTGGCCCAGTTTCACAAACATAGGTTTTCCCCGGGAATTTTTGGGTAAATTGTTTGGATAAAAGGCCTTGAATTCTACAGAGGATAAGTAAGCTTCATCCTTTTGGCGTGGCTTGTATGGTCCAATGTACGTTTCTAAAGGTGGGTTCTTACTCATTAGCGAGCTTCCCCAGACAGAGACAACCGAGAAAACCTATCACAGTTGATATAAATAAATATAGGTATGACGGAAATCCCATATTCCCATATTCTCGCTTAATTTCCTATACATGTCGGCTCGTCGGCGTGTCGGCGTGAGGCAAAGGCAGCCTATAAGGAGCATAGCCAAGGGCGGTGCCAGTGCCATGATCCGCCATCTTCCTGAGGAAATTACAACTTCCTTTCCGAGATACACAAGTTTTGAAGCTTCTCTGGTATATCTCCTAGAGCCAGACTAAACGGCGAAAAGTAAAAACTACGCACCAACCTTACCTTCAAGATGTCCGAATTTCACCTCTTTCCCCAACTCTCTTTGGAACTCAGGCTACTCATATGGTCACACGTATTTCTACCCTCGCGCCTTATTTCCCTTGAAGCTGAGGGATACGGAGAAGATGAAGACCCCACTGCGCTCCCATTCTATACGATTTTAGGTCTTCGACATCGTCCTCAAGATAACGGCCAAGTCGCCAGGAAAATGTGGTCCGGTCGATTTGTACCGGCCCAAATCCCTTCGGGAGCCGCCTTCCAAGTGTCGCGAGAATCTCGGAGCCATGCGTTTTTCCTTGGTTATCGGATTTGGAAAATGCAGAAACCAGGCGGGCTTGTTCGAAGTGTGATTTGGAATCCAGCAACAGACTTCGTTGTCTTTCCTCGTCGCTTATTCGATGAGCAACTTGAGTTGGGCAAGCCCTTCGTTCATCCTCATGCCTGGCTACGAATGTTTCGTGCTCAATTTCCGGCGGAGAGCTCAATAGTGCAGAATGTAGCGATACACACTTCCCTTTGGTACCGAGGCAAACTTCAGCATAGGTGGGTTGTAGATCAGCTACTACAACTCCGGGCTATGCAGAACTTAACAATGATTGTTGATGTGAACTTCGAGAGAAGTAAAGTTCAGGGATTAGTGGACAGTAACATCAGCGAGGACCAGTTCGGCTCTTGGAGGCTGCCGCATGCGGTTGTTGAGACATTAGAAGGGATCAAGCATAGCGAGCCAAGCTTGCGAATGAGGAAGATTCCAGAGGTGCGACTAGTTGAGAGTGTCAGTGATATTCTGACCTCGTCAGGCTTGGAAGTCACTCTTCGATGCAATCCCTGCGTATACCTACAAATGTCGGAAATCGGTGAAAGAACAGCATGAAGTATATGAAATTGGGAAGTAGGCATCGATGAAGGACAAGACACTATAGAAAGAGGCTGAGTTTAGCAGATATGCCAGATAGATCATGTATTATAAAAGATATGTGAAGGCCAAGTAGGGAGGCTTTCCTCCGTTAGGGAGTTGTAGATAAAATATGTTTGAGGCAGGGAACATATTCTAGTCTTTGATATCCCTGAATCAAATATCAAAAGTATTCATTCAAACTCATTAGATGGGTGGTGCAAGAACGGCAGTCAACGTCGTAATTTTTAATGGTGTGTCTTGAGCCTACTCAAAGTTTACATTCTCTACACATGCTCTCTAGTATAAGCTCCAATCTTTCCAGTATAAAGCCCTTAGTCTTCATAGAAAAGAAGCAAGCGGTATGATGGTCATGTGCAATCAAGTAAACAAGGAGGGGAGTTTGTATCAGCTGCAACAGCGACACTTGTAAATTAGAAAAGCTAGGGAGAAACTAGACTGTTACAATCTCTTACTGAGTCCAAAATACTTTATGTTCCAGACATCAAGCATTAGTAAGATTCCAATTTTGACAACATGGAAGCCGTAACCGATGGTAGAAGTGGACCAAACGCGATCCCCTTCTACATGCTAAGGGAGGCTCAGCGAGTACATAATTCTCGTTTCCAGTTATAGGAACAACTACTGAGGTACAAGAATGGAAATGGAAAACAAATACGTTAGAATTTGATGTGAGATTCCCTGATGTATAGACGTTGAGATCTTAATGCCGACTTAACCGAGCGATTAGCAAACATAACCATCAGAAAACAAAATATATTTGCCGCTCAATAGCTGCATAGATATGGTCCAATGGGTCAGCTTGCCATTCTACGAATTTGTTTATTATCGTAAATAGTGGCCGTCAGCATAGACGGTAACTTGCAACGGGAAGGAAGAAGTTGGCCCTTTAATGGAAATAAGGCATACCGTAAATTCGAATGGGCTACTCTTTCAGCGTGTTTGTTTAAGATTTGAAAAGTGATACAGAGTGAATGCTGCTTTCCGGATGCATTGAACGAGATACATGCAACCCATGTTTTCGAAAAGTATGATAGCTGAAAAGCTGATTTTGGACCGTCAGTCACATAGGGTGCGTACTTTGGTTAATTTAAAGGTTGGGATATAAAGTAAATTACAAAGAAAACAGTGTAGTTGTTATTGCATTGCCTATCATAGATTTCCCAATATCGTACTCTCGAAACGCCTGGTCCCCCATAACATACATCATCACTTTTAATGCGCCGTCCCCCAAACCCAACTAATACCTACAACTCCTCGAAGCCTGATCCCACTTGCCCCATGATCGGCTGCAGCGATACTCTCCATAATTCCAGTGATACACCCCTCCGAAGATTGCGAGCGGAATGCCCACAAAGCAAACTAAAAAGAAAAGGATGAAGATCACCCAGACCCAGCCGGGCCATGAGCGGCCGGAGACATCTTTATAGTACGCAGGTGGCTCATAGTGCTTGTCTGTGACAATGCGTTGTGATTGCCGATTTCCACGATTTTGGTTGAGCTCGACATCCTCGAATTCCTTGTAGGGAACATAGTGAGATGGAGGTGGGTGAGTTGGTTCCCATGAACCCTTCTCGTTCTACATATTGTCAGATTTTGACATAGGGAAGGATGAATTAAACTTACCATTTCCCGTTTCTCATCTGGATACTGAATGTTGAGTCCACCACCGGGGGCTCCCTGGTATTGAGGAGGTGATTGCAAGTTTAGTCGTGGTGGTGAATGATATGCTGGCTTTGGTTGAGATGGAGCTGGTGCTTGCATCATGGGGGGCGTCAAGCTGATTGTCTCGACATGCTCAAAGTCCTTCTCCTTGGTGGGAGTGAGACTTCTCTTCTTGTCTTTCTTGGATTGCTTTGCATCTCTGTTGCGAGCGGCCCAGTCGACATTCTCAAACTTGATTTCGTGGTTGGCTGTTTGCATCATCTCGTCCGGTGAGAAGAGAGCTGATGCGTATGGTGAGTCGTGTTCAGGACTGTGTGTTGGACTATAGAATGGATCGGTGCGAGCGTTTTTGGGGACTGAGTGAGGTGATATGTGATCTCCCCGTCCGGGGGAGTTGAAGAGGTTGTCTTTGTGCATCCTTTCGGTAAGGGTCTTGTGCCCTTTTTCAGATTGTTGGTACTTCCAGAAGGATGTGAGTCATTAGTAGTAGTGTTGACCTTGTGACCTTGAGCAAGTGGGAACAATAGTGTATATACTTCTGGTGTGTTTCGACGGATTGGCGCTCTGAGTGGCTGAAGCATTTTGGAATCCCACGGTTGAGGAATATGGAGGATTGCTGGCTTCTCCGCCTCAAATCCAGCCATAGCCCCATCCAATTGTTGGCGAATGTTTAGACGAACCATAGAATCCTCGAAATCCTCAGATCCTTAGAAAAATCCTCACAATTGAATTCACGATGGGGTACTAACGGTGACGAGTATCAAGCGAGCCATTTTCATTTTCCGGAACGCCATTTCCCATGTTTCCCAACCAGAACGCCAAAATCCCAAATACTCCTACAAAATCCTGTGACTCCAAAAATTGCCCTTCCTCTAAAAACATAGGAAAAGGTAAAAGAAAGTAAAGTAAAGCTACAAAAGCAGATAAATGCCACCGTTCCCTAAACTCCACCTGCAACCGAAATGCTCCGGGAACTCCAAGACCAGAAACCATTTTTTGTCATGAACATTTTTTATATGCGTTTTCCCATTCTCCATCTACCCACATGCCCGGTACATTGATACAGTTCATCCGCTTGTGATGTCTGTGATGATGTCGTAACCTGATGATTACAAGCACCACAGCGACAACTCCCAGCACAATCAACAGGGCGGCAACAACACAACAAATCAGAGCCTTACGGGCGCAGTGCCGCTTCTTCTTCGGACTATTCTGCTGGCGATAACTTCTGGCTTTCTCGAGATCGGCGATGCCTGTACTTGACGCCTGAAACGAGTTGTTGATGGGCTGCTCATGGGGGAGCTGACGATCCTGTACCCCGTTAGAGTTTGAAGGGGCTTGGGAAGTGTGGTTTGGGTACTGTGTAGGCCCGTTGTAGGAAAACGGGTTATAAGGATCGCTATCCTTTTGCCCTGATCCAAAATTTATGGGCAGAGGACCATCTGGGAAGGTTTGCATATTGCTATAATTGTGGTAGGTGGGCTCAAAGGTAGCCGGTGTGTTTGGTGGAGGTGAGTACGCTGGGAGAGCGAGACCGTTTGGAGATGGGAACACAGAATCGGTTGATCTGGCTGAGAACTCTCTGACACGATCAATCGGATCTCGTGAACCCCCCGCTGAGCTGACGGAAGAAAGTGAGTAGCTCGATGACCGGCTGAGTGTTCCTCGTCGAGGAAGGTCTTTCACGTCAATCGTCACGACTGTAGGCCTGTTCTTGAGCGAAAACTTGAGATTTGTCAGTTGTGTTCACCCGAAAAGGTTCGAGTTTTGCTCACATATGAGATTTGGTGCCCAAGGCTCTTGTTTACTGAGTCCGAGAGAGTTCTCGCCACACTAGGACGTATGTCCATTCGAGACGACATTGGTGGTGTGGCCGGAGGGGTCATAGGGAGTCCAAAAGCAGACTGGCTTGAGAAAGTTCTCTTGAATCCCATGCGAGGGCTTTGAGATGGGCTGCTTGTGAGCCCCTTCTCGAGGCTATAGTGTATGGAATTTCGCTCTCTGAGGGTCATCCTCGCGTCTTGCTTCATCGGAGGAGTCTCCGGTGGTGTTGCGGGAAGATCGTACTTCTCAAAGTAGGAGATATCGTGCAAAACATCACGATGCATATCATCGATTGAATCTCTGGAAGTTGCCATTGCTAATGATTTGGGCGTGCCGGGCGATTGGTTGAAATTGGCCGAAATAGGACTTGGGTGGTGATTCTTGGCAAAAATGAAGCTCCAAAATGAAACTGTAGATATCAAACAGCCTGCAACATAGGAAACAAACAAAAGGAAGAACAAAGGAAGAGAGGATTGTGGACTGTTGGATGATGAGGAATGATGGATTTGGCTGTGGATTCGAGGATCTAATATATGAAGTCCTTCCAGGAGGCCCATTCTTCCTCTTCCTTCCTTTCACCATACAATCCAGTGGCTTTGTCGGTAACTCAAAATCCCTGATCCTCCGCTAACAGATCCTGCGATTCCATGCGAGCCAGGTGGCTTCGCTCTGTTACCTCACCTCACACCAACATGTCGGTAAGCGAGCGAACCTCGCCATTTTCAATTTAGCCCGAAACACGCTTAGCGAGAATCCTCCTCCTCACCAACACTTGCTGAATGCCGTAAGCGTGGGTGGTGAGTGCACCGAGCCCACTTTCTTACGGATGACGGAGGGCTGGCATGTGGAATCTGGCATCTGGGTATGGAGCAGAGCCTCATTATCAAACGCACCAGAACTTCATGGCATGGTCATCACTCACCTGAAGAGGCAAGGAAAGCGGAGAGTCACATGGCTAGACCCCTGACCCCTGGTGACGATCAAAACGTGGGCCGAAAGTTTAAATCTAAAAATACATTTGGCTGCTGGTAGAGCACGATACAGTAGTAGTAACCTTAACACAGAGAATACCACCCTCCCAGGTCTATGGATTTCATCGCACAGTATAGAATAGTATAGAATAGTATAGTATAGTATAGTATAGTATAGTATAGTATAGTAGTATTACAGTGGTATCACAGAGTATATCCCCCAAATCTTAAACGCCTTTGCCTCCTCCCGCGTCAACACATCTAGCATTCATTATGAAGCCATCGTTCGCCTTCACACGTCGATCTTCCCCAATGGTGGCTCACCCCATAGGCCGTCAGAAATACTATGAGGAAGATGATGAAGGGAATAGCGAAAAACAAGACTCGGCATATGCGGCGCTTTCTAACAGAACGTCGTTGAGTGTCTGTTTTCATACGGCTGTAATGATCCAGCGGTAGCATGCCGCCATTTTCTATGTGTGAAGGGCTCGAGGCTACATATTGGTCGTTGGGGGAGTTGTTGGCTTGCTGGTACGTTGGTAGGGGTTGTGAAATGTCCACCTGCGAAATTAGGATGATTCCGGGGTCGGGGGAAGACTATGGGTTTCTTACTACTGCTTTCCCCGTATACGTCTCAGTGCCCGTCGAAGAGTCCATTCCGCCAGAAGTAGCTATTCCTGAATAACCTGTGCTAGAGTCCATGAATGGTGGCTCACGTGATTTTGTGGATGTGGTGGAGAGGCTGTTGCTTGAATCCAACGGAATCCTGAAGTGCGGGCTAGGAGAATATAATGCTGCCAAAACGGTGGAAGGAATCGTGAGGTCTTCCTTTTGGAGGGGGTCTGGTTTGATATATTTTGGTTGGAGTGTCTGATTGGCTTCGCCTCCTTCCACTGCCACAAACCGTCTAGTATAAGCGGAGCCCAAGACGGACAGTCGGGTTTAGTTAGGTACGTACATTTTATCGACATGGCCAATCGTAAGCTGTCAATAAGGTACTGGAATAGATAATTCTGTCATGTTGAGACGCTAAGAGTCTGTAAGCCTAGGCGCAGCAGGTGTTCTGGTAAATCACTTGATTGACAAAGATAAGATACGATCTCAAAACCTGTCATGAAATAGAGTATGCGGAATAGATCTGGCCCTGTTTGACGTAATGTTGATAACCAGGGTCAAGGGCAAACTATCAGTCGGTCCGGTGTGAGCTAAGTTGCATATTAACAGTAGATGCCGTGCGGGCGTTTTGGGGAGCATTCTAAAATTTGATTGGACTGTTTAGCATTTATAAAGAGTTGAACTCGGTGCTCACTTAGGCAGACTGATGAATCGACAAGAAAAGAAATGCCCACAAATCGCAAGAGAGTAGATTGCAAAAATGGCTTCTGTCCTTCTTGACAACATAAAAATACGCTCGGAAACTACAAGGACATATCTAAAGATACAGAAGAACGTGAACAGCAACAGAAATGTTAGCGTTCACTTTAGAAAAAGTGTGTATACAGTAGTTTGCAAATGTAGCTTTAAACATACTCAACTAAGTTATCATGAATGAAATGTGTACAGCATGTGATTTTTCCTGGCCACCCTAACCTCGTTCCTGATATGAGACTACCAGCATTTCCTCTGGCCATGGCTGAAGGAGTTGCTAGCCTCTATAACAAAACAAGAATGTGGCCAGGAGAAAGGGTGAAGTTGGAGAGTGCCCATGAGTGGAGCTCTGGTCATTTGCGGAAAAGTTTCACATGAAGGTAATAGCGGCTGAACTAGTTCTCTAATCACTAGAGTCGGTTGAACTACAGTATTGCTTCAATTTGAGGTATCTAACATTGACATGGAGATGGAGAGCAGAAGCGGGCGGAAGGGAATCTGGCTAGATGAACTTGACTTGATGAGAACGATCCACCCTCATTTTTTTTAAATTTATATATATCTCTGAATCTGACCGCTATCAGAGTGATTATATAACTATCCCTAACCAAAGCATTTTTATCTTCAATATCCAACCACGAATTCTATAATTAATTTCAAATACTTCATATCACCACGTAATGAATTTCAATAGCACCCCCAAAATCCGAATACTAGCAACAAGGTCCAGCAAAGTAGAACAGTTCTAAAAAAGTCCTTCCTCGAAAGATACAACATTTTCAATAATTCATCGGTAATGTACTCAGGGGCTTAATAATTGAAAAACACACATCATTTCATTCCACTAAAAGTGAAGAAAGGCAACTCCTGCCTTACCCGCTGTCCCACCCACCCACTAACTTCTTAACTACCTTTATTTTTTATACATGCACATCCCTGATCCCAATACCAATCCAAATTCTTATTCCGGTTTTTTCCATCTGTTCCCAACTTTGCAAGTGGGTAGGCAGGCAGGCAGGCAGGTAGTCTAGTATTAGGACATCCTCGTTATTTTTTAGCTTACACAAAAGTACAGTACCTACCTGTCTAGTTAATGTTGTTTAGCCTAGTAAAAAGAAAGAGAGTACCTCTTTCCTTTCTACCACTCTTGGGGGATGCTATGATCTGACAGAACATAACACCATTTTTATCATCCACCCCTTTCTCTCTCTCGTGGGCAAAGTTTGAACTGGGGTTTAAGTAAGATATGTTTCAGCCCCAAGAAACAACAACCATAACCATAACCATAACCATAACCATAACAATAACAACAAAAATGGTAATATAACCTCCTCCTACTGGCTACTTGGTCTTTGGATCATTAGATCCCACATTTGACCCAGATATCTTCGTTAAAAGTAAAAGAAAATCACGTGTTCCTCTCCCTGTGATACGATGTAGAGTTTTTGCTTCCCTTTAGCTAGCTATCATGTAGATATTGATATGAGAATATCCTGAACTTTAGATATGCATGACTGAAGATACATAATAGTTTGAATCGAGAGAACTGTACTGTATAGTAGAAAAACCTCGCTTTCCCCCTATTTGCCTCGCTTAGGTAAATGCAGGCCCAGGCTGCCTACCTACAGGATCGACTGAATAAACACGAACGCCAATTCATGAACAGTGACAATTTTCTCTGAAATGATTCCTCTGTATCAACAGTCTTAGAGAGATCTGGCAAGGTGGGGTTTGCTCAAGCCCGATTTGGGTTTCGGTGCAGATTTGATCACATATATTTGCCTCTGAAGTGTTGAAGTGATAGCATTTGCACATATATTACTACTATTGTATTGGCACCTCAATCCCTCCTAGCTTATACAAGATGTACCCACCCATACTAAACGCCTGTCTCTCATGTCATCGTCATATATATATCATAATACCTTGCCGTCTAGAAGAAACCAACTCCGTCATCCCTTACACCGTGAAAGATAAATGTATTGACACATTTGAAAGAAAGGAGGAATATAATAAAAACTGTACTTCCATAGCGAATGTGTTTATGATGAAACAAGAAGAGAAAAGAAGTTATTGGTAAGAAAAGTTTACAGTAGAATCAAGGCCAAGAAGTTGGTCCGTGAGAGGAAGAGAAGAAAGGGGTGAAGAATCGAAAGCCAATTGGCTATTCTGGAAAGATGCAAAGTTGTCAAAAGTGTTTTGACCGTTGCACATTGTAGTGTCAATGCCTTGTTGAGGTATATCAAGGTGATATTGCATTTGTTGGATGTCAAACATGACATTGTTGACGGGTGAAGGGTAGAAAGCGTTGTCGGGGAAGTATGAAGCGTCGAAACTGCTGGAGACACCGCTCATTGCGTGAGCTGATGTTGGTTCGTCGATGTTGTCGAGTTCCTCGTCAGATGCATCAAGTTCGTCTTGTTGACTGGTGGATAGTGAGTATTCGGTTGCTGCCTCTTCGACTTCTTCCATCCATGGCTTCAACTCGTCCATCGTTGGCCAATTTCCACCGCCGTTTCCCCCGCGCTTCTTTTCATCTAGTTTGCCACCACTCTTCGAGCGTCCCTTAGTTTTGGGTCTAAAATGTGCACGACGAAGATGAGCAGCAGCATTGTAATAAGCACCATATTTCTTCTTTTGTTGATTGCATGCCTTACACCTCGTGAGTGGTACTACGGGCTTTACAAGATCTTGCCCATTTGTTGGGGTTTTGCAAACCCATTTCTTGACCATTTGCTTGTGTTGTCGGTCTTGGTGTCTCCTCAATTCATGCTCCCCTCGAAACCCGTCCGGGTAATCATCGCACTGTGTGCACTGTACGCGATCATGCTTTGGACGTTGGTAAGTTGGTTTCGATATAGCAATCTTGTCTTGTGACCCATCTTTTGAATCGAGTCTAGACATTGAGTGAGACGAGTTTTCTCGTGACATGGCATTGCCATCACCACCTTTAGGCATAAGCGGCCTTGAGTGAGCTACCGCAATCTGAGCCTGAAGGCGCTGCTTGCTTCGCGAAGACGCTGACGACAACGAAGCATTACTTTCATTTGATTGAGATTTCTCCATCTTCTCACCAAATGAATCAGACGACTGAAAGTAAGCTTCTGAGGAAGCAAAAGAATTAGAAAACTGAGAATCGCTGGCACCACCGGCACCAACAAGAAGCTGGGACTGCTCCTCTGAAGAGGAATGATGAGTATGACTAGAGGATGTAAAGGGAGGAGCTATTTGATCAAACAAAGTATGATCAACGCCATTGACGTCTGTGAAAAAGGAAGCGTTTGAATTGACCTTCATCATCTGAATACTTTCCACCAAAGGCTCATTGAAGAGACTATTTTGACGACTCATGTTGTTGCTGGTAGATGTTGTACCCGTTGTGAGCGACTGCATGTCGCTTGGTGTTGTGGGAGTCTGCACGCCATATAACGAAGCACTGAGGCGATTCGGTGAATTTGACGGTATCGAAATCGGGGATGGTGTTAGAGACAAGGTAGGCGTAACGGAAAGTCCAGCTCGGGATAGGAATACGGCCGGGTCCTCTCCAACATTGTCCAGTTCTGGGACCTGTGCAAGCTCCGATCTCCTACGGGATGACGATCTCTGAAGCTGGTGGGGTTGGTGGGAAAAGGTATATGGACTTAGCGGCTGGTCGTGACTTGCCCATTCCTCGATGGCCGAATTATCCTGACGCGAGGTGAGGAGTGGTGGTGCCATTGTGCCGGTAAATGGAAGGTTGCCAGCTCGCGTAGACGTTGACCCTTTCGATCCAGTTCGTGCCATCGATGTCGCTGATTGCTGAGAAAGTGTCCGTTGCCGTTGGCCTGGGGTACCGGTGCTATCCTGCTTGCTGTTAGACCAGGACTGGAAAGGTGAACCAAGGGTTTCCTACAGAGGAGAGATGACGAGCCATGGCGCTTCCTGTGGGGGGGATGGTCCGGGGAACATTGCTTCGACGATGCTGCTGCTGCTGCTTGTGGATGGGGGACCGGTAGTGTTGAGAGCTGTTTGTAGATGGAAGGAGGGAAGCAATCTTCGCCTGGATCTCTGCTTGCTGAAGCAGCAGTTGTTGAAGTTCGTCACCGCCGGCGGAGGTATTCATTGCCATATCGAGGGTCCTATTGGGATGGGGAGGTGCAGTCTAGAGCAAAACAACTGCGCATGCAACTTGCTGGAGGATCTCGAGGGGTTGGTGAAGCTGCAACGTCTACAGCCCTGCTTTGTTCAGTCAGTAAGAAGATCCGCAAAAGCAAACGGCGCAAAGAGAAGAGCGGATGGAGGTGAGAAGAGGAAGTGAAGTGGAGTGGAGCGGTCCACATACGAATGGAAAAGAGGAGTGGTATGGAGCAGGTCGATGACGGTTCGCGCTGGGTTGGATGGAGGAGAGAAGAAGAAGAAAATAAGGCGACGAGAGGAAGGTGGAGGAGAGACAAACTAAAGTATGGATTGCACGGTACTGGCTGGCTGGCGGAGGGGAGGACGACGGCCGCCCATGACGATGTGGGTGGGATGTGGATGGACTGTGAATGTCAGGATGTTGGATGGGGGAACACGACGACCAGATGGGACCATGGGAACCGGGGGGATAATGGGGCTCTTTGGGCGTGGATAGGTGGTCAGTCGGTAGAGTTTTGAAGCATGAAACCTGCAGCTGTGGTGCTGCAGGTGCTATTCGAGGATGGATGTGATTGATTGATTGATTGATTGATGGGTGGATGGTTGGATGGATGGATGGATGGATGGTTGATAATATAATCGATAGTCGGATCAGGATGTGACAGGCTCAGGTAGGGGAATGAATGGCCAGGATTGCTTTAATCCGTATTTTCGATGGTGGCATGGTATATGGTATATTATCATTGGACGCATTCGGAGGAGAGGCCGGGTGGATGGTTGGATGGTTGGATGGTTGGATTGTTGGTGGGACTTGTATTGAAGGTATTGATGATATTGGTACTGTAGTATGGATATGGATACGGATATGGATGCGGATATGGTTATGGTTGGGGATGGATCGGGCGGAGAGCACAAATTGATTGAATCTGACCGGTCGGTTGGTTAGAGTGAGTACTGACTGTTGTTATGTTATGTAACTGTACAGGATGGAAAGTAGATAGATGATCGGATACCTCGTGCAGCCAGCCAGGAGATACCGTAGATATTAGATATTTGGATATTTAGATATTTAGATATCTTGAGATTGGGTCTGTAACTGCCACCAACTACTATAAATCCTCCCTTTCGTACCTAATCATTAATTAATAAGTAAGTGCTGCCCTGCTGTCGCCAGGAACGCGTAGCCAGGAGAGACACACACATACACATACACATACACATACACACACACACTATCTCTCACGCACTCGACTGATGAGACATATACTTACTATTCACTTACTATTCACTCACTAGCCTACCAATATTACTGATTGATGGGCTACTTCGTATACAGGCTACACTACTCCGTATACAGGATGCAAGCTATGGCCACGGGGACTTCAGAGTCGACCGTCACCGAGTTTTCCAGGCCCGGCCACTGTAGCACCACACACACATACACGCATACACACTCACACAGATACAACACCACACACAACACCACATACTTTCTACAACACACGCCGAAGAAAACACGAACCTTAACCTTATTAACCTTCCTCCCTCAACCATGGTCCTTGCCCTTGACCTTACCCTTGCCCTTGACCTTACCCTTGCCCTTGCCCTTACCTTTACCCTTACCATACAATAAGTAGAGTACAGGACAGGACATACAGCAAGTAACAATACAGTACTTACAACTAGTCAGTCTGCCTGCCTGACCTTCCGTCTTTCCGGCAGCAAATGGGAATCGAGCAGGTCGCGAAGCCGTCACCGGCTGCTTCTGTCATCGTCTCAACCTCATCATCGATACCGAAGCGGTTTCTTGTCTCCCAACCCGTACGACGGCGGGAGTGAAGTACGGGAAGTGCAACAAGAGAGCGAACAGGACTGGTAGGAGGAGAGGAGTCTGCTCTGGATCTGCTCACCGACTGCATGTATCCCATCCCGTCACTTACTGGCTGCCTCACCATACCTGACCTGACCGGACCAGACCAGACCATACCATACAGACCATACCAACGCTACACTTTACAGTACAGTAGTATTACTTTTCCTTCCTTGCGGCTTCTGCCCTTTTGCCCTTCTTCGTCTTCTTCTTTAACCCTAGCAGCATGCTGCCGAACCCACACCGTCCGCACGTTCAAGAGTGAAGCAACGAATCAACATCTCTTCCTCCTGGTTCCCTCTCTTCCGGTTCGTTGCAAGGGGGAGCACCAACACAAGAAGACGCCAATGTTCCAAAGTGAGGCAAACACACTTGTACGCCTTATACATTCGCTGGATTCAGGCCCTTCGATTCGACCGTTGATCAATGCGAACCCTGTTCCACCGCGCTGACAACATGCATGCCCCGTCTCACGTCTTATGCGGTGGTTCGCCCGAGCAAAGAGCTAGAATAAGAGCAAGAGACCCGACTATAAGCCGCCTCGTGTTGCGAACCCGGAAAGAGTCGATATCGATACCTAACCCCACGCTTCGTTTCGTACACATGTACAACCATTATGTTCCGGTTCCAGACTGAAGAAGATGACTGAGTCATGACAACCATGAGGAATAAGCTGGAACATAGAAATAATAGCATCTAGAAGCACGGAACACCGGCGCTGACCAGCGTTTTATCATTCCAAAACACAAAACTAAACCCATCCTAGATATCCGTTTATTTGCAATCTTCACCAGCTAACTCAGCTGTACGGGGGAGGCGGCACATTTCCGAGTAATATGGCCCGTTCCAATTTACCAATACTCGATAGCCCCGAAGCCACGATAGCGGTAAAAAAAAACGGTCAGCGCAGTCGAGGCATTTTCACGTAGCCTGCCCTTACTGTACTGTTACAAACCGCAAGGCACCATTTTGGCAGTTAAGGGCTATTCCGTATTCATGTCCAGACCCATGCTGGTGTGCTGATGTTGATGTTGTGCAGCCATGCTGCCCAATATATCTCTGCGCTGGCATCTGCAGCCACGGTAAATAAGTAGGTCTGCTGTTCCAAACACAAGTACTAAGGTTACTCATTGGTAAGTGCTACGGATGGAGGTCTGGACCACATTCTATGAGCACCTTGATTCCATGGTTCTTGACCGAAAGCCTAAATTTATACAACCAGTTTCAAGTCTGCATTGGAGGTTTGGCTGTCAGATCCCCAGTCCGCCTGCGCCTGTTCTTAGTCCATGGCAAGGCACGAGTGACAGATGTTGGGCGACTTTAGATTATGTGTGATTGGGAGACTCTTTCATGCGGGAGATTAACAAGAGGTGGGATTGTAATACTACACAGTTATCGTACTTGTTCCACCACATTACACCTCAACATTTTAATACAATCTGATGATTGACATAGGCACTATACTTCCCTTTCCCTCAAGGATGAAAATGCGACATATATAAAGATTAGATTGAGCCAATATATCTAGAACAAAAGCATATGGGCTTGCACGTATAGGGAGCAGGACCTCTCTCGCTTTTGAAGGCAGTATTACATATCGGTAATATAATCATTGTCTTTAATATTTGCTTTACATGTTTCCCTCAATACAAAATTGTGAATCAATAACAATCGCCAATATATCTTGGCATTGTCTGATGACACGTGATCATGATCTATCAACCTCCCTTTTCCTGAATGGAAAATTGAAATTTATTCTCTTTGAAGAACATTGAGGCGTGACATTGAGTTCATGTCACTTAGCATCCTGCAAATGATAAACCAACTAGACCTATGGTATGAGTCACGTGGACGCGGAAGAATGCCATCCCCGTTCCGCTCTTTGTCATACCCAAAGCTCCAGCTCCAGCCACGTTTATCATAACCTAGATTAACTACTCTATGAACTCTTGAATCTCAACAACTGCCATATGGCACGGCACAATGCCTCGATTGATAACAACTTTACTGGCTTCAGCTTCTATAGCTTTAGCAAGTCAAACTGTCTTTAGCGTTCATGATGACTTGCTGGCCTTCCCACAAGTAAGCATGTGTTATCCAACAGTAAACTTACAACATTGACTCTCCATAGTATGAAGTGATCTTCTCAGATAAATCCATCTCCGATATAGACGCAGACTTTATTATCAATGGTGCCGCCTCCTCGACTACACAGGAATCTCCCCAAAGCTCAAACACTAAGAGCGTAGCATCACACAACCCTCACAACCCATCTTCCACAGATTCTTCAATAGGTTCTCTTACCTGGGATCCCGCGCATGAGAAATATGAATTGATGAACTTGAACGGCGAACAGCACCTTTGCACCATACCAATAGTCGAAGTACCGATCAGAAATGAGACCGCAGAGGCGGAAGCACGGGCAGCAGAACAAAAGGAGTTAGCAAGAGCTACAGACAGGGGATGGGAACTCCTCCAGGGCATGGAAGGAGACTGCCTATACTTTGTATCTGGATGGTGGTCATACTCGTTCTGTTACAACGCAGAGATAATGCAATTCCACCAGCTTCCCCCATCACCAGGCAAGGCCACCCTGCCGCCAAAACCAGATCCGGGAACCAAACAATATGTACTTGGGAGAGTGAAGGTTGCACGCAACAAGAAAGAAGATGAATGGGGGAATCAGATTGAAGTTCACAAAGCAATGAAGCGTTCGGACTCACCCAAAACCGAAATACAAGTCAAGGGAGATACTCGCTACCTGGTTCAGAAGCTAGAGGGAGGAACAACGTGCGATCTGACGGGGAAACCACGGAGGATCGAAGTACAATACCACTGCGATCCGCACATGTCGGATCGGATTGGTTATGTAAAAGAAGTAGGCACTTGCTCCTATTTGATGGCTATCTTCACCCCTCGGCTCTGCGGTGATGTAGCGTTCCTGCCACCAAAGCAGACCAAGGCAAATGAGATCGTGTGTCGGATTATAGTTCCTGAAGATGAAGTAGATTACCAAAACAGTCTCAAGACCCTTGAAGCGGATCTCGAAGCCACAGCGAAACAAGTTGAAAGACCCATCGAAGTCGGAGGGCTGATTCTAGGTGCTGGGAAATGGTTGAGTAAAGAAGGAGGAAGACTTCCTATTCCACCAAATTTTGGACAGGAAATTACAACGCCGAAGACGGAGATTATTGCTAGGGCAAAGAGTAAATCTGAAGGGGGAGAGGTGCAGCGCATCAGCGATGAGGAATTGCAGAAACTGGATCTTGATCCATCCATAGTGGAGGAGCTGAAGATTGAAGTTCAGAAACTGGCCAAGGAGAAGGGATGGAAGATTGAGGTTGTTGATACGCCTGGCGCAGTACGAGAGATTCAGGGAAGTATCATAGATGACGATGAAGAGGAAGCCGAGAAGAAAAGCGAGGAGGGAAGTGAAGAGCTTTTGAAAGATGAATTATGATCTCAGGCGCGAACTATGATACCATTTTCAATTATATTGCTATTTATTATCCGGGTCCCGGGGAAGAGTGATACAACTAAACTTTCTGGTTGTATTATATTGGAGATGAATGATGCTAGAAATTGTTCCCCTTTCCCCCTGGTGCATTGGTTCTATTATACTATGATTAGTGGCCTCACTTACAGGTAGAGAGCTGCTCCGTACACGTGAGATAGAGTCCTCCTGAGTCGGTGTTTTTTTTTGGTGCTTATGCTTGGTGCTCATTATATCTCCTTGGCAAGCGTCTAATTCATCCAGTCGTTCTCGACGTGGCGTCAGATGCATGTGGCGTACTACACACCATCCGAGAGTGATGAAACAAGAATAAGTGCGGGGAGATCGCCGAAAGGTATGGTGGAAGCTTTACGTTGTAGAGACGAACGGATTTAGAACCGCGAACCTGTATACGGAGTATGGACAAACTCAGCCGCATGATCTAACCAATAAGACTGGTCTATCCACATGTCTCCATATTTTAAAAAGCTTGTTTTCCATAAGATCGCTGAGCCGCACTATTGCTGGGCTGCTATTGGCCATGCCGTTGATTACCTCGAATCCTTCCAAAGGTGAGTGAGGCTCTGAGCCTCCATCAGCACTTCAGCCTCAAGATGATGCCCCGACACCCTCGGATAAATTTGGACATAGCCTTTTCTCTGTACCAAAGGATCGTGCGGCGAGACCATATCTGTGAAGCGCAGCGAATGGGAGATGGGTGAGGCCAAATTAAGGTTCTCCAACTGAGCTTGGTCAATGATCCTTCTGGTACGGCACAACCACTTCTGAATCAGCTCACCACGCAGAGCCTCTCTCTCCTTGCCTCGTCTCATTTGGCCGCTCGTCTTTTGGTCTATCTCTATCCTCTAATGAAACCGCTTATCACCTTGGCGACTCTAATTGCATTTAAGCCTCAGAATGGCAAGCATGAGGTTGGAGAGCTACAATCCATTAGGAATCTACTGCGCAAAGGATGGATAAAGCACCTTAATTTCCAAAGCAGAGCCTCACTGGCATCGTATCAATCTTCCGCAATACTACAGCTTGGCATCTTGTTCGTCCATACATAAAGATCAACTGACCTCCTCAATACCGATACTTCATTCCACATCCATCCAACCAACTCACAACAGCTTCAATACTTTCCTATACTTTTATCTCATTTGTCTCTTTTTACTTCTTTACTTATCTTTCTATCTACACATTACCGCTTCTTCATCATGCGTTTCTCAACATCTTCAGTTCTTTGCGTGGTCGCTCTATCGGCTTCAGCAGCCAACGCCGCCATTGTCAACGCCGCTCCAGTCAGCATCGAGGCCCGTGAGGCAAGAGGGGGAAGAAACACCGCAAAGCTTGACGCTGCTGGCAACATCCTCAATGGAGTCAGTGGCATCATCGATGTCGGCAAATCGATCTGGGAGAGACTCACCACCCGTGATCTCGAGTGGCTAGATGAGCCCATCACCCAGTTCGCTGCCAGAGATACCGACATCTGGGCAAGAGAAGTCGACGAGGACTCTTCGTTTCTCGAGACCCGTGAGGCCAGAGGAGGAAGGAACACAGCCAAGGTTGATGCCGCTGGCAACATCCTGAACGGAGTCAGTGGCATCATCGATGTCGGCAAATCGATTTGGGATAGGCTTACTTCCCGGGATATCGTCGTCGACCAGAACTCTCTCCTCAAGGCCCTCCAAAGCCGCGACATTGTCGTCGACAAAGAGTCACTCGCAAATGCTCTTGCGTCCCGTGACGTTTCCGCTCTCGAGGAGGACTTCCTCGCTCGTCTTGAGGGCCGTGATGTTTCCACTGTCGATGAGGACTTCCTTGCTCGTCTTGAGGGACGTGAGGCCCGAAACGGAGCCAACACTGCCAAGGTTGACGCTGCTGGCAACCTTCTCAACGGTGTTAGCGGCATCATCGACACCGCCAAGTCATTCTGGTAAGTTTTTGCTTTCCATTTCCTCTTCTCATATCCAAAACCCCGGGTTCTAACAACTGTTACAGGGAAAGATTGACCAGCCGTGACCTCTCCGAGTTCGAGGCCCGTGATATCCTCGACGATGATTTCTCCGAGGGTCTCATTGCCCGCACTCTCCTCTCTCGTGCCGTTCTCGATGATGATCTCGTCGACTCTCTGATCTCCGCTCGCAACGTCGCTGACGACGAGTTTGTCGCCAGCCTCTCTGCCCGCGAGGTATCCGAATAGATGCAAGACATTTGTGTCAAAGGACAAGAGAAATAGTGTATTGTACTGCACATATTGGGATCAACACAAAAAACGGCGTTTGAAGATATTAGGGTTTCCTGTTCGGATCTGTTTTAAAAAGGGAAAATTACCCTACAGTTAAAAAGTGGTTTGGCGTTTTATTTTTGACAGCATCAAGCATTGGCGTTTCGGATTGGGATTGGAATTGGGACTGTACAGCATCGGGAGTTGTATCTCTAGCGATTTTGAGTAGGGTTTGCTCTATTGAGACAAATAAAAGTTTCATCACTACATGAAATTCATCTTCTTGCCGTCGGCTCTTGAAGTGACAAGTTCTATTTGAATCTGCCTTTAAACTTCTCGTTTTCGGCTCTAGCCATTCTCCAAGCGAAATTTGATGAAATGTAGGGCCTTCCCCATACGCCTGTAACACCAGAATTGTAACATGTGCTCAACATCTGAATTGCCTAAGCAGAGCTACGAGGGAGAAACTTCATCGGCAACGGTCCCAGGCTCAAAACCATATAGTCCTTCCACTCATCCACAAATTTCTCCTGGCTAAATCCGTCCCCGAACTCGAGATCGAATTCCCGGACCACATTTGCCACCACCAGCCGCAGCTCGTTCAACGCGAGTGGTTTTCCAACGCAAGAGTGAACTCCATATCCGAAGGGGATCCAAGCTCTCTTATCTTTCACTCCAGCCGCCTCGTCCAGCCATCTCTCGGGCCAGAATTCATCTGCGTTCACGAAATACCTCTCATCTGTCATCAGACCCAGCTGCGAGACCACCACCTGCACGTTGCCTGGGATGAAAAAGCCTTTAATCTCTACGCCGCTGGGAGGAGTGGTTGCTTGCGCTCCACTGGGGACCGGGCTGAGCATTCGCAACGCTTCGTTCACCACCGCATTCAAATACGGCAATCCCCTCGTCGTTTCAACGCTCAACCTGCCTTCTCTCTCCCACGCCTCGTCTACTTCGTGCTGCAACCGGCGTAAAATCCTCGGGTTGCCACACAGCTTCCAGAACGTCTGCGTGAGCGTGCTAGCCGTGGTATCCGCCCCGGCAACGATCGCGAGATTGGCGTTCGAATTCAGCTCTGCTTGGGTGAATTGACACCCGCTCTCCGAATCCTGAGCGAGGAGATGATGGAAGATATCTCGGGTGGTAGTGCCCAGCTGCTGTCTCTCAGCTAGCATCGCCTCTCCCTTCTCACGGAAAGCTTTCAGGTCGGCCGTTTCGGGAAAATAAAGCAATAACTGACACAGATTGCGTAGGGAGCCTACCACCTATACTGCCTATTAGCGAAACCTGGGTGCGGGAGAGAGATGTATAACCCACGCCGATCGACGAGACGTATTTATGAAGGAAATTCATGTAGAGAGGATCGCCAGTGCCATCTTGCATGCCGGTGTCTTTGGAGAAGCATAGATCGCTCATACTGTTCAGATGTCCTTAGCTAAATGCTTCTTAAACCCCGAGCAAGGGGGGATAACCAACACATCAAACGTCAGATGGCCCATTAAGGAGTAACAATTGGCCGTTCGACCGCCTGTGTCTCTTATAATTCCCAGCAACTTCTGAACATGTCGCTCCACCCTTGGGTTATACTCTTTAAACTCATTGCTCACAAACGCCTTCTCCCTACCGTTCATTAGCAACCAACAACCCTCGGCTTTTCTTAATCATTTCCGAGAAAAGGTAAAAAGAAAGCACTTATTAATGAGAGAAAGAACAGAAAAGAAGGGGGTTTTTTCTTTTTACCAAATTCGTCTCCAAGCAGGATGAAACTTATAATCCCTCCTGGTATTCAGATTAAACTCCCCATTCAGCGCGCCAACCTCATAGAAAGTCCCCCTCGCATAGCGTCCCTTGAAGATTTTGTCGATGGCCTCCACACAGGCAATACTGACCTCGTTCGGCCCAATCCGAACAACATCGGACTTATAGATTTCGTGCAGGTCGCGGTAGGTTTTAGACGCCAGCCCAAGCCGGTACTGGTTTGCGGCCCAGAGCTTGGAGAGCGCGGCGAGCTTAGGGCCCGGGAAGCGGGAGAGCGGCGAGAAGTAGAGGCGACGGACCAGGGTCAGGGAGATGGAGCTTACGAGGAAGACGAAGTTGGTTTTGATGAGGTGGATTATGGCACCGGCAACGAGAGATTGCAAGCTGGATGAGGCGGCCGCTGTTTGTCCAGCGGTGATGAGATAGCATAGGAGCGAAGCGTTTGCGATTAGGTAAGCGGAGAGTACTTTGATGGTTGATACTTCGGGGATTGGCGAGAGGACGAAGTGCGTGGAAACACCGACAATGGCTGCAGCTACCAGTGAAGTAGAAGACATGGTTCTCCCTCCCAGCCGGAATATGCGAAACGTTCGAATGGAAAACACGAAAGTATTCTATGAGACTTTCAAGCCATATACTGTACTTTTGGCCTTAGTAATCAACACACATGAAGCTCCAAGTGGTCACGCTACTCTATACCGCATTCAGATGCATGGCAAGAACTTCAGAGTGGATTGATAATGATATATGCTGGAATTCGCAAAATTAGACATCCAACTTATGGCATCAATCCGAAAATCTGATTCCATGCTGATGAAGAGCAGGTAAATAGATGGAAAATTAGACGTTCCTGCACGTTGCAAGCCCTCGCTGAGAAGCTAATATTCATTTGCCTATATACCGTTTCAAAGGCTTATTCATATATATAAAGTAATCGTCCTGTCTACCATCATAGCCTCATGATCATCATGTCACCGGTGCATATCCATATGCCACGCCATCTAGCCTGGCTCTCCTATTTCAAAGTACAAATATCAACAATTCGCAACCTCTCTTCAAATATTAGGCCGTAGGGTTCCCGTGTAATTCACACTCTAACCATCCTCAACGCCATGCATGCTGCTTGTTTGGTGTCCTGCTACCGATCTCTACGAAATCCCTTTTTATCTATCCATAAGTTGAAAATGGAATGGTTCAGATTGCCCAGCTTCCACGCCGGGCCCGAACTCCCCATGCAGGTGCAGGGTTATCGCTAGCCATGCTAGGATGCTGTCTTGCCCATTCGAATATGTATAATCGTAGCGCCTTCCATCTCACACAATAACCCGCGTGTTTATCCTCTTGGTCAGATTTGTCCTTTTGGCCGTTTGTGGGATCCGTGATCCCAATATATCCTTTTGCGTTCTTCTTATAGTCATCAGCACGGAGGTCGGTTTCAGGAATCTGACTGATTTTGGCAAGTTCCTGGTCATACTGACGAGCCAGAGCCGGGTAGCCCAGTGACAAGTAATTATACACTTGAGTAACAAAGGTATCATCAAATTCGCGTAACAACTTCTCCTCGACCTTGCTCTTCTCCAACTCTACTTTCAGCCTCTCATCAAGTCCAGTCAGCATCCTAACTCCCGACTCTTTGCTCCTTGGAGATTTGGTTCCAGTGGGGGATTTGGCTCCTTTCGGCAAATCAGCACCGAATTGAAACGAGAATGGATCCTCCTTTTCCACGTTGGGTGTTTGGATCATGGCCGGCCCCTTTAAGGCCGGACTTAAATACTGGTTAGCTTCTTCAGTTACACAATAACCACCCCACAAACCACCCCCACAGTCGGATTTGTTGGGCATGATATCGTGACGCTGGTCTGATTCGAATTTTGTAGCCTTGGGAGACGGGCACATACGAAACTTCAGATCACCACCCAGCATAGGCGGCGATGCTGCGGAGCGCATACTGCGGAGCTCGGCTTCCTTCTGCTTATCTAAGGCCACAGAAGGTACATGAAATGGTGAGGGTTTCTCGGTTTGGCCATTGGTCCAGAAGGGGTCTTTGAAAGTCGGATCCGAAGCTTCCGCAGCAAGTTTCTTGTTGGTCTCCTCTTCCCGCTGTCGATTGAGCTTCTCCTGGTGCTGTTGCATCTCTTTGAAAGCCCAGCCGACTTCAGTGGACTTCCGTCGTAGCTCTTCTGGCCGAATCGGATCGTCTAGCAGCATTCCGATGCCCTCCACTGATTCCTCATCAGACTGGCCCTCCCGCTCCCTATCATAAAAGTGTTCCACGATCTCATGAAAAGACTCATTTGGGAAAGCAGCCAATGCCTGCTCTCTCAACTGTTTCTCTGCTGCCTTTGCGGCCAGAGCTAGAAGGTAACCAGAGAAACGATCATCACAGCTTTCCCGGGTACGCGCAAGCCGCAATCTATGCATTGACTCTTCATGGGACTCAATTGAGTCGGACAAGGACGGCGGGGAGCTACTGTCATCTTCATCAGAACCCTCCTGTGAACTGTGTGACTCGATGGGCCCTAGCTCTGGCTGGAATGAGTTTGACCGGGTGCTTCTTCTGGTGTTTAGGTGTGGACGCATGGACCCTTGTTTCCGGGGAATGCGTGGAGGTATTTGATCGTGTGAGCTACGGGAAGTTTGGTCGTTTATTGGACGATTGGAGGTTCGCTTTACACGTAGAGTATATATATTTGGGACACCGGGAGTGAGATCTGTCTGCCATTGCAATTAAAGTTTAGCTTGTGCAAAACCAAGCGGGGTTGTGCTACTGCTCACCTTATCTGTGGGAAGGGTGGCCGGCCCAGCCATATTGGATCTCTTGAAGCGCTGTGTGGTTTCAATCAATTCGGGAGTGAACCTTCGTCTGGGCGTCTGAGTCTCTTCGGAGGGTGAGGTTCGGGATATTGATATTGATATCGGAGTGGGTTCAGGTGTAGGCAGGTCGATTTGGCCTGGTTTCTTGCTGCTCTTAAATGTGGTTTCAATTGGGGTCGGGCTAAAGCGTCTCTTCCCCGCGAAGTCCCTCTTCTCTGTCTGGTCCTGGCTGAGATCAGGGCCATTGTCCTTGTGCACCTTTTTGCTGCTTCGAGCAGTCGTTTCCACTGGTTCAGGAGCAAACCGTCGTGCTTTCTTGGGGGTTTCTTCGACCGGCTCGCCCACGGGTGGGCTGGGGTGGTCCGACATGGTTGAGATTGGTGGGGTGGATGGAAGGAAACAAGAGCTGTGCGACCTTCAGTCCGAGATAGATGTTATAAGGTGAAGCATGCCAATGCCACCGAATCCGCAGAGGGCCAAAAGAACGGTGAAGACGTCCGCGTTTCGACAATGGCAAGTTGGGCGGTTGGCAGCTGGCAGTTATTCGTTGTGTGCAATGACGCAGCAGGCGGGCGATTGGGCAGATTCAACAGAGTTGTGGTTCGTGATGGGGAACTTTGAAAATTGGAGAGCTAGCCAGCTAGCCAGCTAGGTGAGAGAGGAGCCAGGCTGGACTGCAATCTACCACAATAATATGCGGGGGAGAGGAAGAGGTTCCAGGCGAGCGAGCGAGGGTGCTTGCATTTGCATTTGCATTTGCCTTTAGTCTTTTGTCTTTTGCCTTTGCATCTACCACCACCACAAGTGTAATGTTGTGTTGAGCTGTTGGGGATGGGATGTGATGCGGTGAAGGTATTTTGATTGATTTCTTCTTCCCTTCTTCCGATCTCTGCTTATCACGTTTCGAAGAGGGTGGGATGGATACCAATACAATCAATCACCCACGCAAATGCAATGCAATGCAATGCAGATGGCATACAAACATCGGCGGGCGCCTCGGGTTTGCTTATTGCATCGTTGGTCGTCCGTTTCCTAGTCAGCTAGCTCAGTATAGCTCACTTAGTATAGTACAGTACAGTATAGTACAATAGTACAATAGTACAATATAGCACAATCCAGTACAATACAATACAATACACACCATACAGTACGGGATACATCCCAAAGCCAGCCAGCCAGCCACCAGACTCCCCGTCCCGTGCCCTTTGCCCTTGTCTAGTTCTACAACGTATGTAGGGCTAGTCTAGGCCAATTGAATAATAATAGCATGGTCTAGAGGTAGAAAGGAGGGTCAATTCAATTCCGGGATACGGAAGTCTTCCTACTGCGCCATCCCATCTCCAAACTCCTTGGATTCATGTCCTCGTGTCGTGTCGTGGGGCAGGTCGTGCGCATGCAGTTCGTGGGGCCCCGAGGACGAAAGCAACAGGTAGGTAAGACATGCTTCCCTCCGTAATATTGAGGAAGATAAGCTGATGCCGGTTTCCACGGGCTTGATCTTAGTAGATCAAGCTCCCTCATACCAATTGGGATCTCCGGAGTGAGCAAACCCCAATGGCATCATCTTGTTCCTTATCCATATCAGTAGTACAGTATAGTTGTGAGGTGTATCATATTATGTCAGACGGTAAACAAAACATTAGGGGGAGAATACCCAGACCAGAATACCTCACCCTGTAGCTCAGGGGTAAATTAACCGAGGGGGGTCAGGGGCGAGAGCTGGTTTATTCCTCTACTCATGACAATGCATTTGCACTAGCTCGTGCTAGCGTACGCTACTTCTCCCTAGGTGTATATCACATGGTGGTGCACAGATCACTCCCTTGCTACCAGTGTTCTTTCAGTGTCTTTACGTGATATTATTATTATTTATGGGCCAATTTGATACCACCAATTGTCAAAGGCATTGCAGTCCCCCATAACGCCGATCCTTCTATATATCATGATCCACGGAAGCCCCAAGGGTCCCTATATACCTGCACAAAATGCAAAACCCCACCTTCTTCCCAGCATCCATAAGCTGTTATCGAAGCAACGAGTGTGAGCCCCTTCTTATGGAGGACTATGTGCCACGGGGCTTGATCTCCCATCTTCAAGCCTTTTCGAGTCGAGAACCGGATTCCCTCGACACCGTTGGCTCAAGTTAGCTTGGTCTTGCGAGGGAGTCCGGCGGTCCGCCTCATCTCAAGATCACCCTCTGCTAACCATCGACATGCTTTAATCAGCTGCACAACATTGATAAACTGCTTCAGGAGCATGACCGGAAGGCTGATGCCGGCAATCACCCATGGCACAAACGAATCCATCTTGTTCGCTCTCGCCAATTCCAGAGCACCGGCGCTATGAGGGTTGAAAAGAAGGGACGCTGGGCTGCCTGCCGGGTTTCCTGGTTGTAGTGTGGTTGGTGAATCGCCAACGGCTGCGACCTGGAGTAATGATGGGGACAGGAGCGGCGAGGAGAAGGAGAGCAGGTATAAGGCGATAAAGAAGACTTCGTTGAGGCAGCAGCAAAGGAACAGGACGGTCTATAGCCCATTAGCACGATCTCTCATAGCGGATACTGGTGGTTATGTACCTTGTTGGTGTAGTATAGGTTCAAGATCCAGCTCCTGGAAGCGGCAACATTCTTGTGACTTTGCTCTGTACCTCCCATCACAAGAGTAGCATACATGTGGATGTAGTGGCTGGCAAGATCCAAGGAGATCAGGCCCTGAAATACGAGTGACCATCTAGGCCAAGCAGAAGCAAGGAAGACAAGTAGGCAGGCTGTGGTGCAGCGATCTGTCACCATGTCTAAGACCGCGCCGAATCTCGTCGACTGCTCGAAATAACGAGCAGCATATCCATCAAGCGCATCGAGGAGGCAGGATATACTGTATAGCAGGGAGCAAGTTCGGGGATGAAGTGGCATGTAGTATAGGGATGCAAATGCAAGGACGATTCGGAAATAGCCTGTGGCACATTAGAATAAGCCAGCCAAATGTATGATACCGCACTTACCGATCAGATTGGGATAGAACATGAAGATGTTCTCTTTAGTTGATTCATCCTTTACTGCACCTCCCCGGGCTGCACCGTTTCCATTCATTACTACTTGTTCTCCTCTGGCAGCTGGTGTAGGAGTTGATGGTGAGGCAACGGCCGCTGCCTGTCTTCGAGTTCTTACACTTGACATGGTCTTTATCGCACGTCGTTGATAGCTGGTGTTGTCGCGTGTCCACTGATGAATTTGCGTGGAATTTAATTTAATTTAGTCTGCCAACACGGGTGGATCAGGAGTAGTCGTTGTATTTGAGCCCGGTACTGGTAGATGCTCAATTTATAGAGGCAGAGGTTGGCGAGGAATAGAACAATTCTACAAATGTAATTAAGGGGATGTAAAAGGAGGGTGATGAAGCTGGGTGTGCTAGGTTGGTTGTAAGATAGAACTCAGCCTGCAGACGACAACGACGACGCGATAAGCTCGAGCAAGAGTTGGATGGATGCCAAGCATGCTCGCCGGTGGAGCCGAGCCTATGATCACGCTACAATTTGAATAATGGGTTTCTTGGGCGTCTTGGGCTTCACTCTACACGGAAAAGGGAGAAACTCATTTCCATTGCTCCAAGTTTCTCGGGAAAATAATTAACGGTAATCGTGCAAGATGCTCATCCAAGAAACACACCACGATGTGCCAACTAAGGCAGATGGCAAGGAGGGGGCAATGAGTAAGTATCCAGAACAGAAGCGAACATGGATACGTGATATAAACTGCTATGTCACATGAAATTTACCACTCTACTATTAAAGGAATCTAGAGCAAGGCTAATGATACATCATCAGGAATATTTATGTTTCATCCTACAATTCCTGGGTACCCCAATGCGTAAGCATCTAAAATTCATATAGGAGCTACGCAATCCTGACTCTATTCCATAGACGCTTTCCCGGGGTTGTACTATTCAGTGAAATCTATCAAGGTAGGTGATCATAGAAATGAGTTGATGCTCTTGTGAGATCATATGTGGCCGTGTTCTAAGGTTTGGGGTCATTGACCTTTCCTTCGCCTTAGAACAAAACCTCTATTTCCCACTCTTTGAAGAAAGGCCTGCCCTCTGTCGAGACCTTATGGCTATCTTTAACATTTGAGCTAATCCGTTTTCCGTAGTTACTGGACCCGTTGCCCGGTTTGCGAGACAGATCGCAGGACAAGGCTTTATAGTCGCCGCACCATCATCGTATCATGAGTTTACTGGGCCTGAGCCATTGGCCTACGAGTAAGTTCTTGGCCATAATGCTCTTTAGGTAGTAGTGTTATGGCAACAAGAGACATTCATTGACTGATCCTCTGTTTAGCGTGCCAGGAACGGATGCAGGCAACGAGTATAAGATCAAGAAAGTGAGTAGATACTGTGTGAATTGATGTGACGGTCTGAAGCTAGGTCGATGCTTTCGAATCTGCTATTTCATATACATGAAGCCCACATATAGATTCCGCTAATCCAAATCACTAGACGCTAGCAGGTTATGATGAAGATTCTACCCTCTCAATCGATCATCTTCTATCTCTCAAGACATGTAACGGTAGAATCGGAACCACAGGAATGTGTCTCGGTGGCCATTTGGCCTATCGTTGTGCACTCGACCCACGAGTCTCTGCCGCCGTAACATACTTTGCAACTGACCTCCATAGCGCAACTTTAGGCCTAGGTAAGAAGGATGACAGTCTCGCCAGAGCAGGAGAGATCAAGGCAGAACTGGCAATGATCCACGGAACTTTAGATAATCATGTTCCACCTGAGGGAAGAGATCTTATCCGGAAAACTCTGCGTGAGAAGGGTGTGATATTCAGTTGGTACGAGGTTGCAGGTGCACAACGTGAGTCTCTCCCCATTTAGGTAAGAGTAATTTAACAGATTCTAGATGCTTTTATTCGGGATGAGTTGTCAAAGGGTAGATACGACCCAGCAATCACTAAGATCTGCTTTGAGATTCTGCTGGAGCTTTTTGGACGCACTTTGAAGCTTGACCTAGGTTCTCATGACGGGGAAGAGCAAAAGATTGAAGACATTTGCTGAGTAATTCTACTAGCTAGATAACGAAATTTCAACAGTCGACTCTTTTTCCTTAAAAATCTTCACGTGCCTGGTATTATCTCCTCCAAGTGAAAGCAATAGATATGCATGCGAGCTTTCTTTTATTTTCTGAAATATTTCCATTCGTGAATGTAAGCTAGATGCTGTGTTTACTGGAATGAATTGCAGGCCTCATGTGAATATACTTCTGGGCATTGAACAATCAAAAGCAACCTCGCTCCTATGTAGACGACTCTGCTCCCAACCACAACTCAACTAATCTCCAATTGTCGTCTTTGCCATTGAACAGAAAATTCACAATTGGAACGCCAGGATTAGTCCTTTAGTCAACAAATAACCACAAACCAACAGGATAACATCTCAAGCTCGCCAACAAGCAAGAAACTCGACAACCGTAAACATGCACTTCTCAACTACTATCATTTCCATCCTCTCCGCTCTAGTCATCGTCAAGGCTCACGACAGTCATCACGATGCTGTATCAACCAGTACTAGCCTAGCAACTCCCATCGCCATCTCTCCTACCATTTCAAGCGCTCTAGTGCCTACTGGTACCTTCGTTGCTCCTCCTGATCTCACTATCACATCTACGTCGACCTCCGTCTCCTCTGCTGGCACCCCAGTTCTCACAACCAGCGCTGTTCTACCCACTGAAGTAACGACCATAGTCTCGACTTTCTCCAGTGTCGTTGTGAGCGCACCCATCAACACCTCAAATACTGTTGTCACTACTAGAACATTCTTGAGCGAGGCGGTCATACCAACCACATCGACCTCTCTGGTCACAGTCACCAACGCAATCTCTACCGCCTCGAGCACCTCAACCACCTCAGGTTCAAAGACTTCAAGCACGATTATACAATCCCCCACGAATACTGCATCAAGCGCAGCCAACATTCTCACAGGTGGAGGTCTTGTTGTCGGCATTTTCACCGCTCCAGGTAAGCGCGGTTTCCCATCTGCATTCTCGCGTACATGAATACTGATATATTCTTACAGTGTTTACTTGTATAGTGATCATCTTCTCCAACCTTGCATTTGCGGCAGCCGGTCCCGATATCTGGAGAACTTCAACAGGCTAGGAGGATGCTTTGAAGGATCGGCATAACTCATTGGCCTATGAGGCTATAGGCTTTCAGTTTAGGTGATGGCTATACCGTATCTTCGAAATAGAGAATCCGGTGGGTGTAAGATAGTATAGCATGGCGTTTTCTTAGAGCTCTTTTGAGCACCAACGGCATTAGTGGAATCATCATGGCGAATGATGGCTGTGTGGCATTGGGTGCGTTATAGGCCCATTATTCATTTACGACTAATATATGATTATGCTACGGAAATTTCATGTTGTTGAAGTGATTTTCCGTATTGTTGTTTTTCACCTTCATTGTGGCTGCGACAACAAACATAGTTCCAGATCTATTCTAATTATGTGCTCCCGGATATGTGAGTTCGTGTGAGAGCTTGCAAAACAATTATTTCCATTCCAAAGGTGAGCCCTTGAAATCTTAGTGAATGCCCCTGTTCCAGATAAACTTTTAGAAAGAAAACATGGGCTCTGCTCAGCAATATTCTTTTTTTTGGGGGGGGGGGGGGGGAGGAGAGTTTATCTATTGTCAAAA
>Ga0247734_1000490_pt1 | contig 34424 bp, 29 predicted proteins | sample UWRJL103311B2_FD_180933 | JGI IMG/M metagenome (GOLD analysis project Ga0247734, IMG submission 180933) | Plant litter microbial communities from Arlington Agricultural Research Station in Wisconsin, United States - UWRJ-L103-311B-2 | ecosystem: Environmental > Terrestrial > Plant litter >...
CTGGTGCAATTTGCATCACTAATAGAGCTGGAACTCGATTTTGCCGAGGAGGACGTAGAGTTTGCCAACCGCGATCAGCTAAAGAAGCTTATCCACGAGATCACCAAAATAATCGGTACGCTTATCCAGTCGTTTGAGTTAGGTAATGCCATTAAAAATGGTGTGAATACAGTAATAGCTGGCAGGCCTAACGCCGGTAAATCAACCCTGCTGAATGCATTGCTGAACGAAGAACGCGCCATTGTAAGCCACATCCCCGGCACTACGCGCGATACGATAGAAGAAATACTGAACATTAAAGGCATTAATTTCCGTTTGATAGATACCGCCGGCATCCGCGAAGCAACTGATGCTATTGAGCAGATAGGAGTGCAGCGCACCATGGAAAAAATAAGCCAGAGCGCCCTGCTGCTATATGTTTTCGACGCCGAACAAATAACCGTTGACGAACTCAACAACGACCTGCAAAGCCTGCAACGCCCCGGTGTAACTATGTTGGTAATAGCTAACAAGATAGACCTGTTAGCTAATGAAAATGAACATGTACCCCCGGCTTTACCCGGCTTCCCTGATTTTATCCCGATCTCTGCCAAAGAGAAGCAACACATCGACGAGCTAAAGCAACGCATCTATGCAGCCGCCATAAAAGAAAACCTCACCGGCCACGAAACCCTGGTAACCAATATCCGCCATCTGGAAGCCCTCCAGAAAACCGAAGAAGCGTTGATAAGGGTGCTTGACGGCATTGATGATGTAACATCTGATTTCCTGTCGATGGATATTAAACAAGCCCTACATTATCTTGGCGAAATTACCGGTGCCGTTACTACAGACGATTTGCTGGAGAATATTTTTAGTAAGTTTTGTATCGGCAAATAAGCCGTCCAAATCAAACAAACTCAACCTTCTTTTAAACAAAGTAAACCGCTTAATTACAGCTAATTATGCGGTTTTTTGTTTGCGCTCGTTTTTAAATTTTTGTTCCCATTTTGATGTTTCTTGTGCCTCAAAATGTTCCCCGATAGCCGATTTGTTCCTCATGCAAAAGCCGGGGAGAGATAACCGGACAAAATTAAACACTTTTTAACACTATCGTACATAATCACCTCAAGTGCTGAAATGCCTGTATTCCGAAAATAACCGCATTTAGTCAGCTTTTTATCTGCTTTAACATCTGTGGTGAACGATCCAGTAATTTCTCCACTTCAACTTAACTAATTGAAAATGAGTTCAAATATTCAAGTAACAAGAATCTGTCAGCATTGCGGAAAAGAATTCGTCGCAAAAACAACCGTAACCAAATATTGCAGTCATAACTGTTCACGTGCGGCGTATAAGGCAGCAATACGTGGCAAGAAGGTACAGGCAAGTGATCAACAAGTAAAAGTTGTAAAGGAAGGCCCGTTGAAAGCGGTAAGTGCGCGGGAGTTTTTGACAGTAAAGGACGCCGCTCTTTTATTGCATAGTTGTAAACAGACCATTTATAATCTCATTGATTCCGGCCAAATAAAGGCTGTTAATATCAAAGTCAAAAAGACCCTGATCCCGAGATCAGAGATCGACAAACTTTTTGAGTTGCCCGAAGTGAGATCCGTCATGCCGGAAAAAAACAAGTCGTTCAAAGTTGAAGAATACTATCACATGGGCGAGATCCAGTTGAGATTCAATATCTCGGAAAAAGCCCTGTATGACCTTATCAAACGCAACGATATTCCCAAAGTTCAACAGGGCAAATTCGTGTATGCTCCCAAATCTATTATAGACCAGTTGTTAAATCCATTCCCACGCAAATCTTAAAATCGTAATATTATGCCAAAAGTAACATTAAGAACTAAGCCGATAACCAAGGGTAGGTCGACTTATTATTTAGACCATTATCCGCCGCTGATCAATCCGAAAACAGGGAAATCGCAACGCCGGGAGTATTTGAAACTATACATCTTCGATAATCCAAAGACCGATGCGGACCGTCTGCACAACCGGGAAACCAAGAAATTGCTGGAACATATCCGGGCGACCCGGCAGATCGATGTACAGAACCAAGAATTCGGCTTTTTATCCGATGAGCAAAAGAACGCCAACTTTATCGATTTTTACCGCTCTTTCGCCGTCAAAAAATCGGGGAGTAATTCTGATAACTGGTATATGTCCCTGCGTTACCTGATCAGTTTTTCTTCCCATAACCTGCGCTTTTCCGATCTCACGGAATGGTTTTGTGAAGATTATAAAGATTACCTGTTAAGCGGGCCATCGATCAACCAGCGGGGGAAAAAGATTATCAGTAACACCGCGATGGCCTATTTCGCTAAATTCAGGAGCATTATAAAAAAGGCCTACAAGCGCAAGTTGATCAAAATCGACCTGTATGAGTTGGTTGCGCCGATCAAAGAGGAAGAGACCAACCGGGAATTTCTGACCATCGAGGAATTTCAGAAACTGGCGGAGACCGAGGCACCATCCGATCTGTTTAAACGGGCAGCCTTATTTTCAGGCCTGACCGGGTTGCGTTTTTCAGATGTGACTGCGCTGACATGGAGTACCGCCCGCGGCACGGAGGATAACTATTACCTGCAATTTAAACAGGAAAAAACCAACGGAGCAGAAGTGTTGCCAATTTCGAACCAGGCCTACGAGTTTTTGGGTGAAAGAGGTGAACCGCAGCAGAGGATCTTTACCGGATTAACCTATTCACAGGTCCGCTGGTATTTGGCTAAGTGGCTGGTTAAAGCCGGTATCGACAAAAACATCACCTTTCACAGTTTCCGGCATACCTACGCTACTTTACAGTTAGAGGCCGGTACGGATATTTATACGGTATCTAAAATGCTCGGCCACAAGCATGTGAAGGCCACGCAACGTTACACTAAAGTGGTTGATCGAATGAAAAAGGATGCCACAAAACGAATCACGCTCAAAATGCCAAATCAATAACGATATGCCCGTCGCTTTGTGGCGGGCATTAATCTGCTTGAACTTAAGAGGCGTTCGGCATTAGAACGGATATCCTCATTGGTTGTCTTACGGGAGCTTTTGATCCACGCTGTTAATTCCTGTTTATCGAAGTACAGGCGACGACCGGTTTTAAATGCGGGCAGCTCGCCGCGGCATACCTTGCTGTAAATCGTCGATTTGGTTAACCGTAAAAATGCTGTGGCTTCGGTGATATTTAGCAATTCGTTATCCTTCGTGATCGGCACTCTTTCTTCCAGTAATATTTGCTCTATCCTGGCCACCCGGTCAATCAGTTCGCTGATCGCCTGGGGAAGCAGATCGAAAGACATTGCTTTCTTTTCCGTGGCATTTTCTTCGGGTTGGCTCATAAACACAATGATCGGTGTCCGCCATTTTCGGTTTAGACAACTTGCCCAAAACTTCCCGCCCGGAATAAAACTTTAGGCAAGTTGCCTAAAACCGCTTTTTGTTCTGCCGTGCTTTGCTATCCTAAATTCATACGCTATGCAAACCACCGTATTAAGTTTCTACAACGCCATCGCCGCAGCCCACGAACCCCGGGAGTACACTTACCTGCGCGAAGCCATTCCATTCGGCACTTACAAGGTCAGCCTCGATTTTATGATCTGGTCGAAAAAGCAGGCAGGGATCAATTGTTATTGCACCATCAGGGAAACGGGGCTGAAAGTGATCCTGCCAGTTTACCGGAATGAGGCCGAGGAGTATTTAGCAGGCGCTCTGGAAATGCGCTTTGTGGCGTTTGGTATTGAATTGCAAGCAACAGTAGAGCCAAGAGGCGAACGGGGAGTAATTCTTAAAAATGCCACTATAGTTTAGTCATCAACCGCTGGCAGGAACGGTCCGGAAGTGTTTCAAAGCAGGCAGGACAGCAGCCGTTTTCTAACGGTTGGGTAGGTCAGTGCCGCCTGTTTTTTTGGCGGAGTGAAATGTACGTTTGTGATACAAACGCATTTCACCCTGCGCTCCGGAGTCGCTGAGGGATTGACAAAAGCTTCCGAAGTCGGCTTTTGTTTAACAGTCATGTATCCTAATGGGAAATTCTGATAAGGCATCTAAAAAAATCACGCGTAGCGAGTGGCTGCATATCCGCCTGACACCCGACGAACTGAAAACGATCAGTGGCAACCATCAAAGAACCACCAGCCGGGAACTGAGCGCTTTTGCCCGTAAACGATTGCTCGAAGAGCCATTAACCTATTATACCCGGAACGCTTCCTTAGATGAGGGTCTGCAGGAATTGGTACAGTTGCGTAAGGAACTCAATGCCATCGGCAATAACCTCAACCAGCAAACTAAAAAGCTGAACAGCTTTACGGTTGCGCCGGGTTTGAGCGTGATGGTTGAAAGCATAAAAACGGTACGGGAGCAGGTGAATAAGCAATTAACAGAAATCAATAATGCTATCAATCAACTGGCTAAACAATGGTTGCAAGGATCACCAGCGGAAAAGGTATCAAAGGGGCGTTGAACTACAATGAGCTAAAAGTGGGGCAGGGGAAAGCAACATTGATAATGGCGGAGAATTACCCATTGGATAAGGAATTGCTGGATTACGATCAAAAGCTGTTGATTTTACAGCGGCAGGCGCAACTGAATGAACGCGTGGTCACCAACTGCGTTCATATCTCACTGAACTTTGAAACGAACGAAAAGATCGCACCCACCTTGATGGATAATATTGTGCGGGACTATATGGCGCAGATCGGTTTCGGCGAACAGCCCTTCCTGGTTTATATTCATACAGATGCGGCACATCCGCATGTCCATGTCGTGACCACCAATATCCAGCCGGACGGCAACCGCATCAGCCTGCACAATTTGGGTAAAGAAAGATCCGAACCGGCCAGGGAGGCCATCGAACTGAAATACGGGCTCATCCGGGCACGCGGCCGGGGCGCTAAAGAGCAGGTTAGGCGGGAACTGGAGCAGCTTAAGCCGGGCGCGGTAACCCGGGCGACCTATGGCAAAGCGGAAACCAAAAAGGCCATCACGCAGATCGTGACACTTGCTTTGCAAAAGTATAATGTTACCAGTCTCCCGGAACTGAACGCGGTGTTAAACCAATTCGGCGTAACAGCGGACCGGGGGCATGAACGATCGAATACCTATCGTAATGGCGGCTTACTTTACCGGATGATCGACGAGCAGGGGAAGCATGTGGGCGTACCGATCAAAGCGAGTAAGCTTTACGATTCACCCACGCTAAAAAAGCTAGAGAAGCGCTTCGAGAAGAATAAGGAAAGACGGCTACCGCTCAAAAATAAATTGAAATTCCAGATTGACCGCGTTTTCAAAAAGTACCAGCAGATCACCAAACAAACCCTCATTAAAGAACTGGCCAAACAGGACATGCACGTTTTATTCCGTGAAAATAAGGACGGGATTATTTATGGTCTGACCTTTATCGATCACCGCAACCGTAGCGTGTTCAAAGGCTCCGACCTGGGTAAGGAATACAGTGCCAAAGCGATATTGGAACGTTTGGCTAAGGTTGATCAAAAGATCAAAACCGCCTGGGAGCTTAAACAACAAACAGGCGGCAGTATCCAGCGAACCGCCACTTCACATTTTTTAAAAGTTCCGGCACCTAACCCTATCCTTAAATCACTTACCAGCAAAAACGAGCCGGATCTCGCGCCGACCGTTTCCCGCAAAAAGAAGAAACGCAAAGGAGAACAGGAACAATCCATGAACTTATAACAAAACAATTATGCAAACGGGAGAAGATATACAGGGACTGCGTAAGATCATTGATTTTACGCGGCTGATCAGCATTTTTATTTTGGCCATTCATTTCTATTTATGCTGTTACCAGGCTTTTAAACACTGGCATTGGACAGCGGATATTACCGATGGTATCATAGGAAATATTGCCAAAACCGGATTATTCATCAATATGCTCCGGCCTAAGCTGGCGGCTTTATTATTCCTGGCCATTTCGCTGGTTGGGGTAAAGGGACGCAAAGACGAGAAAATGGAAAAGAAGACCATTGCGGCTTATCTGCTGACGGGGCTGCTCATTTATTTTATCAGCGTATTATGTTTTTATCTAAAGGCCGGTATCGACCTGATCGCTATGGCGTATATGGTTTTGACCGGGATCGGCTACATGTTGATCTTAACCGGTGGCACGTATCTCAGCCGACTGATCAGGGATAGCCTGAACAACGATATTTTCAATACCGAGCAGGAGACCTTCCCCCAAGAGGAACGGCTGTTAGAAAATGAATATTCCTTTAACCTGCGCGGAAAATATAAGCTGAAAGGAGCGGAGCGGCATTCCTGGGTGAATTTTGTGAACCCGCACCGGAGTGTTTTACTGATCGGTTCGGCTGGCGCAGGTAAAACTTACTTTGTTATCCGGCCCATGATCGATCAGGCCATCCGTAAAGGCTCCAGCTTGTTTATCTATGACTTTAAGTTTGACGACCTTACCAGGATCGCTTATAATAAGTTGCTGCAATACCGGGATAACTATCAGGTCAGGCCAAAATTCTACGTGATCAATTTCGAAGATGCGAACCGGAGCCACCGCTGCAACCCATTGGAACCGGCCGGCATGACGGATATTACCGACGCGACCGAAGCTTCGCGCACCATCATGCTGGGCCTGAACCGGGACTGGGCGAAAAAGCAAGGCGATTTCTTCGTAGAAAGTGCGATCAACTTTTTAACCGCCATCATCTGGTACCTGCGGAAGTACCGGGACGGTAAGTATTGTACGCTGCCGCATGTGCTGGAACTGATGCAGGTGGATTACGACAGCCTGTTTGCCGTTTTACAGGAGGAAGAAGAGATCAAAATGCTGATCAATCCGTTTGTGTCGGCTTTACTGCGAAAAGCGGCGCCGCAACTGGAAGGACAGATCGGCAGTACCAAGATCGCGATGGCGCGCTTGTCTTCACCGCAGCTCTATTATGTTTTAAGCGGGAATGATTTTACGCTGGATATCAATGATCCGAAAAGCCCGAAGGTCGTTTGCTTGGGCAACAACCCGCTGAAGATCCAATCCTTCGGGCCGGTGGCTTCGCTGTTCGCCACCCGTGCGCTCAAAGTCTGTAATCAAAAGAATAAGCTGAAGTCGGTTTTTATTTTTGATGAATATCCCACTTTAGCGGTGGATACTATACCGGCGATCAGTACGGGTCGCAGTAATCTAATGTCGGTGGTTTTGGGTATCCAGTCGGTCGAGCAGTTAAAAGATAATTACGGTGCGGAAAAGGCCGCGGTGATCACCAGTATCGGCGGTAACCTGATCTGTGGCCAGCAGACCGGGGATGCGGCTAAAAAGCTATCGGAAACATTTGGCAAGATTATGCAGGAACGGGAGAGCAAGAGTATCAACGCGAGCGATATTTCGATCACCAGATCCACACAACTGGAATACGCGATACCGGCGTCGCGGATCGCCTCTTTATCATCGGGTGAGTTCGTGGGCTTTGTGGCTGATAACCCGGATCAGCGTATCCCGCAAAAGATATTTCACTGCGAATTGCAGAACGACCATGAGGCTATTGCTAAAGAAATGGCGGCGTATAAAGAGTTGCCGCGCATCCGGGAGGTTTCGGCCGAGGATATCCAGGAAAATTACTTAAAGATCAAAGCGGATATCCGTAACCTGATCGCCGATGAGTTACCGGAAGTGGACGAAACAGAAGCTGATGATGATGAAGGAAATGAAGAACGGACTACTGCGGTAGCTATGTAAAATTCAAGCCCGATTAATGATACCTTGACTTTATAAGCTAAAACTTTTCAAGCGGAATTTAATCGCAAAGCTTTCAACTGGATAAACTATCTTTAACCTAACCAAACCCACAATTATGTCACTCAGAAATATTATAGAAAGAAACCGGAATGATATTGCATTCATTGTCGGCAATGGTATCAATAGATACCCTAATAATCCGGATGCCATTTCATGGGATCATCTTCTTCTTAAACTGTGGCAAAAGTTTGCGCCTGATGCTTTCAAAGGGGACAGAGTTCCGAAGGGTATTACATTAACAGAGTTTTATGACCTTTTGGATCTTTCTAATGCGCAGCTTGAGCCCACCCAGGTTTATGCTATCCAAAAAGAAGCTGCATCGATAATGAATGACTGGAATTTTCGCCCGCATCACCGGGAGTTCATTTTAAAAGCCATAGAGCTTAACGCACCTGTGCTAACGACGAATTTTGATATGATTTTGCCGGCCGCAGGCAACCTGGAGCAATATTATATGGCCAGTAAATCTTTTACTGACTTTTATCCGTGGACGACTTATTATGGTTTAGAACAGCATGTGTCACCGACTGATGGTTTCGGTGTCTGGTATATTAACGGATTTGTAAAGTATTATCGCAGTATCAGATTAGGGTTGACACATTATATGGGATGTGTGGAACGTGCGCGTGAGTTTTTGCATAAGGGTGAAAATAATCCGTTCAATGGGAAAAATCAGCACGAATGGCGGGGATTTAACACCTGGCTCCATATCATTTTTAATAAGAACCTTTGCATTTTCGGGCTATCGCTGGAAGAGAACGAAGTTTTTATACGTTGGTTGCTTATTGAGCGGGCACGATACTTTAAGAAATTTCCTGATCGGGCTAAAAAAGGTTGGTATGTAGCATCTGCATCTGCAAATCCTGACGATTCACTCGAAGGAAAAAAAATGTTTATGCGGAGTGTCGGACTGGAATTTATAGAAACAGCGAATTATGACGAAATTTACGATACACCATGGAGATAAGAAAGCCGAAACCGTATCGCGAAAAACAAAAGGAATACCGTCGTATTGTGTTTCACAATGAAAAGCAGCCGGCGTTTGGTATTGAATGGGTAATTCGTGTTATACTGATTTACACGCCATGGTGGTTTTTCCCCGGAAACTGGATCAAGGCTGCAACAGACCGCCCCCACATTTTTGTGCGCCGCATACTTACTGATGTTTATGTAATCGCTAAAGTTGTAATTTCCTGGTGGCTTATTACAAATCAGTATGCTGACAACTGGTATGTGACATTAATGCTCGTTTGGCTTGCGATAGAAACGATTTATGCTTTACTGGGTGGTGTTTTCCTCCGGGATGTTTGGAGTGAGCCGTTCAGTTATCAGCGAAACCTGATATTAATGCTGGTCAACTATGTAGAGATTTGTTTGTGTTTTGCAGCAATCTATACTTTTAAAGAACATCGTATTAATAATGCAGGACGTTCTTTGTTTGTGATTAGTGACAGTTTGGTCGGTGCTGACAAACATCTGACATCATCACAAGCTATTTATTTCAGTTTTGTTACCGCGGCGACGATAGGATACGGAGATATCAGCCCCAAAGGTGAATCCATTCAGCATGTCGTTATTTTTCAGATTATGCTTTCATTGTCTTTTATTGTAATGTTCATCGCTAATGTTTCAGGAAAATTAGGAATGGGCGCACTTGCAGTTTCGACCCGAAATGACGGTGAGTCTACTCCGAGCCAAGACCCTAGCGGTTGAGAATGAAATTTTAGTGGAAATTATTACATTAATAATTACTAAAATAATTAGTATTTTCGTAGGCTGTTTGCCGATGGTGTTGAAGATTGCGGTGTAAAAAGGATAATTGCATATCAGGAGTTGTTCCAGCTTTTGATATAATCTTCCAGATTGTCCGATACTACCATAAGCTCATTTTTTGTTACCGGGATTTGAGCGGCAGATTCAGGGTGCTTGATGTTACGCTGCAATTCCTTTAGGGCGACAACGTAAATCGTATCATCGTCATCAAAAGGCTGCGGATCTTCAGCGATGATATAAACGTTGTTTAGTTCTTCATCGTCCAAAGGGTTGATTATCTTACATATTTGGCCAGGACGGCTGGGTATGTTGAACTGTAATTCCATCATCAAATTTAACGATTTGAGGCCGGTTTTTCAGCAGACTATAAGTGACATGAGGTTATTTTAATTCCTGTTTTCGGCGAATTTATAAGCTCAGATATGCAGGGCGTTAAATGCTTTTTAATTCATTTCAATGAAATAGTTATATAAGTATTTGGGTTCTTTTAGCCGATTATAATCGGATTTGTTTAGTTTTGATTTTGGGATAAAGAGGTTTATGAAACTTAAAATTATTGATTTGTTTGCGGGTGCGGGAGGTTTTACGTTGGGTTTTAAACAGTTTAAAGCCGGAGGTAAAGCTGTGTTCGATTCTGTATGGGCCAACGACTTTAATAAAGATGCGACAGAGACCTATAACGCCAATTTCGGTGCACATTGTACTCATGGTGATATTGTCAGCATTCTGGAGGATCCGAAAACCGTTATTCCGCAGGCGGATGTGGTTATTGGCGGGCCTCCGTGCCAAGGATTCAGTTTACTTAACAAAAACCGCGAACTTGACCCGAGGAAAGCTTTATGGCTGCCTTTTATGGATATTGTGGAACGGTCGGGAGCTTCTGTTTTTATTATGGAGAATGTGCCCGAGTTGCTTACGTCAGACGAATTTAAGGAAATAGAAAGAGTTGCCAATGATCTTGGATTTACGATCAGGGCATCAAAACTGATCGCGGCTAATTACGGCGTTGCCCAGGTCAGGACAAGGGCTTTTATCATGGGGTCAAAATTAGCTGACCCTGAGAATGTGTTCCCGCCTTTACGCACGCACCGCGATCCCCGGGATAAAAAGACACTGGATCTGAAATTATATAAACCGAATGCACAGCCATGGACAACGTTGAGGGAGGCTATCGGCGATCTTGCTCAGCCGGTCGGGACAGAGATCCGCGGTGAAAAAGGTGCGAATGCGCTGCATTTCGGCAGGAATCCGACACCGATGAGCATCGAACGTTATAAAGCGATACCGGAACAGGGAATGAACAGATTTGATCTGCTCCGTCTTGCCCCCGAGTTAACGCCGCAGTGCTGGATCAATAAAAAAAGCGGGGGGACGGATCTTTTCGGCAGATTATGGTGGGACAGGCCATCGGTAACGATACGGACAGAGTTCTTTAAACCGGAAAAAGGAAGATACCTGCATCCTGAACAGAACCGGCCTATCACGCATCGCGAAGCTGCAAGGATACAGGCTTTTCCGGATGATTTTGTTTTTAAGGGAAGTAAAACCGAAATTGCAAGGCAGATCGGTAATGCAGTAGCTGTGGGTATGGCAAAAACGATAGCCGCGACCGTATATCAACATTTTTTATTAACGCAACCGGAACAAATACCTGTCACCAATAAAAGACCTAAAACCGCGAATGGCAAAAAAGAAACCGTCAGTCTTTGATCTCCTGAAAACCAAAGAAGAACTTACTTCTTTGCTTGATAATTTTTCTGATCTGGTATCGTCAGGTACTGCCGATGTGAGGGCACAGGTGCTGGAACTGATACCAGCTTTCTATCTGCTGAGAAAACTCGGAACGAATATTCTTCCTGAAGGGGATAGCGTAAGTGCCAGGGAGCGTATACTGATTTATTTACAGAAATATCCGGAAAAGATTATCAGCAGTGATGAACTGCTGGTTGTTTCGGGTATAACAGATTATCAGCGGCGCATCAGAGAACTCCGTTCGGAAATGGGCTGGCCGGTATTGAGCGGTAACACCATCAAGAGTATGCTGAAAGAAGGTGACTGGGATAACGCGGTGGCGGACGTATCCGCTATTAAACCGGCTCAGTATATTTTCCTGAAATCCGGTCAGGATAAAGAAGCGGCCTACCGCTGGAAACTGAGTAACGTGATTCGCAGAAAGAACATTTCTATCAAAGATAAATTACTGGAGTTTTTCAAAAATAATATAGGCCGGAGTATTACCGGTGAAGAGTTGAGTTATTTGGCAAAAGATGCCACAGAATGGGCACGACGGGTTCGTGAACTCAGGACGGAAGAAGGCTGGCCGGTTAAAACCAGGAATACAGGACGGCCGGAACTGCCGGTCGGCGTATATGTATTCGAAGAAGATAAGCAGGCTGAGCAGCATGACCGTAAGATTGAAGACAGTACAAGAATTAAAGTACTGGAAAGGGATCATTTCAGTTGCCGTAAATGCGGCTGGAACCTGAATATGATCAGGCCGGAAGACCCGCGTCAGTTCCTCGAACTACATCACTTGGAATACCACGCTCATAAAGGACAAAATTCAGAGGAGAATCTGATCACCATTTGTAATGTGCATCACGATTATATTCATAAACATAAAATGAAGAAAGATCAGGTGCTGGAATGGGTGGAAGAAAAATAGAAACCGGTCATTTTTAAACTATACGATTTTCTTCCACCTGTTTTAAAAGTATTTCCAGGCCTTCGGCACGGCTCATGATATTTCCAAGTTCCTTTAAGGATTGTTCGTCATGATAAACGCCATTAGGGTCATTCCAGGCCAGCCATTCAATGATGTCTTTGCGATCCATTGCATTAACCAGTAAAAGCAGTGCTTCCTCTGATATTTCAGTAAGCTGCTGATAGTTATATCCTGATTTTTTCCAGAAATTCATACTTAAAGATAAAGAAATTTCCTATATTTAAGTATAAAATCAGGTAATTATGATTTCAGAAATCAAAGATTTGAATGATGTGGAGCGTTTTATGAAGCAACTGGTTGCCGAGGGAACAAATGCGCATCCGGACGAAGATTTTAACAATTACATTCATATGGAATCCGGTGAACCGGCTTATACAGCGGATGAAGCGGGACTGAGAAATGCTTTAATGGAGCAGGCCTTTGACGTGTGTGATCTGGCCGGTGTTGACGTTTATAACGTAATGCAGGAAATATTTCTTATAGAGACAGGGCTGGATAAATATATACCGTTGCCTTCGCAGGTGTAGTATTCTGGCACACAGGTTGCAGCTTAATTTTTATGGCAGACGTCCACTCCAAAGAAACAAGAAGTTATAATATGTCGCGGATACGAGGCAAGGACACCAAGCCGGAAATGCTTGTTCGCAAATATTTATTTTCCCGTGGTTTCCGATTTCGGCTGCATGTTAAAGATCTTCCCGGTAAACCCGATATTGTTCTGCCAAAATATAAAACCGTCGTATTTATTCATGGCTGTTTTTGGCATGGCCATGAAGGATGCCGGTATTATACGATCCCTAAAACCAGAACGGAATGGTGGTTTAATAAGATTACAGGAAACACAGTTAATGACAGCAAGGCACTCACTGCGTTGACAAAAAAAGGTTGGAGAATAATCACAGTATGGGAGTGTGAGCTAAAAAAGCAGGTAATCGAAAATACAATGGTGGAGTTAGAACAGCTTATTATAAACAGCCACCCATTATCATAGTGATAACGGATGGTTTAAGTGACTACATGGTCAGTGATTGAACAAGCCGATTTCTTCCTGCGTAAGTGTCCCGACTATGGTTGCCCTGTCGAGATATTGATTCATTCGCTCACAACTCGTTTCGGGGAGTAGAACACACGAATAGCAGGCCGCCAGATTTAGGCCCATAAAGCCCTGCCCGCTGTCAGCTGATATACAAAGCGGATCCGATGAACACCAACGGGCTTTATCGACTCCTTTAATTATGATATCTCTCAGATTTTCGGGCAGGCCCTTTTCGACGAGGCCTCCCAGCGAGCCTTCGGCGTCCGATGTGGTTGTATATATGAGAATCGCATTCATTTCTTCATTTGTTCCGGTTTTCGTGTCATCACTGCAATAAATAATTTCTGCCAGTGATGAAAGGCTATATCCGCAATCTTCTGACAATTCTTTCAGCAAAATGTGTGAAAGTGTATGAAGAAACAGATAGCGCTTGCTGGTCATTTTTTTATTTTGACCGAAATCGGCGTTGGCCTGTCGCTGGTTGTTGTTAATTACATCCAGGCGCCTGTCGGGATATGCTTTTGTCCATTCATTCAGTAAAGTATCGCTGAACCTGATAAGTATTCCTTCTCCTTTAACTTCAAATGCTGGCAACTCTCTGGTGTGAACAGGATCTTTTCTTGAATCCTGAATTCGCTCAAATTCTTCCAGTTGCTTGCCTTGCAGGTTGTCGGCCAGGTCTGCAAAAACAAGTTCTTCGCCCATCAAAGGTTTAACTCTGGTAAATCCCCGATAAACTTTCAGTGCCGAAATCTTTTCAAGGAGAACTACTTCGGAAAGCATTGCTGAAGGCAAACCGCTATTATATGCTGCACCATTGATCGCTCTTTTTTTAAACCATACCTTTTCATCATCATTTATTTCGCCTGTAAAAGCTTTAAACTCCTGGAGCCGGAGCAATTCTGAGCGGTCAGCCGCACGTTCAGTCGGAGATTCCCCGAAGAAATTAGAAATGAATTGTACAACCATTGCAAGGGGATGTCCTAACCGAAGTAATCCATGGTTGGGGTTTCTATTCACCACTTTTAAAATATAAGTTTTCCACTCCTCGTTGATCATTGACGCGTATTCATCAGGCGTATCATCAATCCTTTCGGTCATAAGAGTTTGTATTTTTTGCTGTACTTCAGGCGGGCACTGCTGGTCATAAGTGGACTCAGGAAGTAATATTCCACTATAAACTATAGGAAATATGACATTTCCGGCACCTTTTTGAAGAGTCCTTGGGAATCGTCGTTTAGCCGTATCAGTTAATTCGTCCCCGTTCCAGATCGTGCTTTCATCCGGAACGGTCACCACTTCTGAGATAAAGGAGTTATCATTGTGCCAACCTTTCCATGGTTTAGGAAGAAAACCATTTACATATTGAAGATAATTACCCTCGCTCGCTGTTCTTTCCGCAAAAATCTCCTGATCGAAAATTTTGCTCAGGTCCCTCACGGCAACAAAGGTATTGTCTTCCTTCCTGCTTTCAATCTGTATATCCGCCAGGCTGGCAGAACCACCCTTTGACTTATAGTAAAGTTTATTTCCCTTGTTACGTTCATCCGGCTTGTTTTTGTGAACATACCAGTCCCAGGGAAAGTCGTCAAGAAATCCTTCTTCCGTAGCTATAACAAATCTCATGGGAATGACTGCGGGCCCTTTGGAAGTCTGATGATTAAAGCATGCCGGACAATGGACCGGTTTCATTTCGGTATTATAACTTCTGCCTCTTGGCGTTGGCATCATGCCTGATGCCCTGTTGGTCAGGTGCATAAGGCCACACTGTGGACAGTAATTCATTCTGGGAAAACGGATAGCCCAGGTACTTAGTGCGCTGATACCATCCCTGGCAGGAGGTAGAATGAAAGCATCCACCTTAAATGCTTCTGCCAGTCTGGCGTCATTTACAGTGTTTCTGGAATTTGCCTGATTTTGTCCTGCCGGGTCCGGATTTCCCCAATCATTATACTGATGATCATGATTGAGCATAATCAATGATAACTGTGGAAAGTCAATCATTGAACCTGCCGGCCAGGTATGTATAACTTGAGATTGCCTGATATCGTAACTCATTTATTGATTTTTAATAGATACAGCAGAAGACACTTCAACATTTCTTAGGGTTTGCATTGTCGGTATGTGATCAGACAGAACACTTTCAACAAACTGGGCGGGGGCATTGTATACTGCGGTATGATGTTGCAGTGTTGGCATAAATCCACCTCCAAGCGGGTCCGGCTGAAGAAAATCCATATACTTTGCAAGTCGTCTGTTTCCAGGGAGATCTTCTGTTTTGCCGAGAAACTCCTCTTTAATCTCGTTGACGGTATGCGCGATTTCTGATCCCGCAGCATGACCGTATATCCCGGTTCCCCGGTTAATAATATCAAGCATGATATTATCAATAAAAGCACGGAAATCGCTTCCTGAACCATCAAAGATACCGTCATTGCCATCCAGAAAGAGGCTTTTGGTCAGCGCAATTAACACGGTAGGTAAAACCTTTTCCAACGCAGGGCGTGAAAAAGGGGTTACCGAACTTGATTCCACATATGAATAATACGCCTGATGGAAGGCTTTAAATTTTTCATAATGAGATCTGTCTCTGTTTTTTGTCGGTGAAAGAAAAGTGAAAACGATACCTGGGCTTTCTCTTCCCACACGTGAACTAGCCTGAATATATTCCGCGGAAGTTTTTGGCTGCCCGTTGATAATCATGGTATTAAGCCTCGGTATGTCCATACCAACAGAAATCATATTGGTGGCAGGAGCGATCTGAATCGGTTCATCTTCTCCCGGCATAAGTCTTGCAACCAACGCCATCAGTTCACTGTAGTTTTTCTTGCTGTCATCTGTAAATTCCAGACCGATATCCTTAAAGAACTTTTCTGTCATTAATTCATCGTTCCAGCGCGAACCTTTTGCAGACCGTAGTGCCGGAAAACTGCGAATGCCGGATCTGTAAAGAAATTGAACAAGCGGATGAGTCTGATCTGCTCCCCCCGGGAGTGTGGTTTTTTCCAGCTTATCAAGGCCTGTGGTAATTTCATCAGATGTCATCACACTCGACAATTCACATAACATATGCTGATCAAAAGGCCTGATAAACGTTTTGAACTCGTTTGCAAGTAATTTCCTGTAAGCAACGATATCATCAGTTAGAAAAGTCCTGAACCTACCAAGCTCCTTTAACGCATTGAAATATACAATTAGCGTATAGTAATTATCAAGGTCTTTATTTGATTCGGGAATGGCGGGAATTCTTTCCATAAGCACAGAAACAAGACGAATGAGAGCGGTACTGGTTGTAGTTCCTGATGGCATCAGGCCTACATAAAGTCTGTTTTTAGGATCACTCCCCTTGATTTTTTTTGCATAGAAAGAATCGTCAGCATCAGTGCCTGGCGGGGGGAACTGCATAAATCCTTTTCGTCCGTAAAGGCGGAGGCACTGTTGTGCCGCATTTCTCACGGTTGCAGTTGCTCCGACTACTTTTGCAATATTTCCCCCGGCCTCACGACACATGCGATCGACCACTATTTCGTAAACACCGTAAATTGTTCCCAGCGCCGAACTGATAAGATGTAGTTCATCCTGAATAATAAGATCTGGTGAAGGGTAAATCCGCTGAATGTTTCCGTTTGTAAAAGCAGTATTAAAAAGATTAAAGCAAGTACTGTTCCAGGCTAACTGGACGAATTTATCTACAGTTGAAAATAACAGGGATGGTCTTTCTTCATAAATGACCTCATCCACTTCGTATACGGGAAGCGTATAATCAGCTCTGGAGTTCAGTGTCGAACTACTCACATGAAAATGGCACAGGGTATTAGTACAGCCAATAAGATATGCCCCTGTTTCTAAGTTTCTGGAATTTTTCTTTCTGAAATACCCCCATCTGCCGGTGACGCTCCCGGCTAAGTTTTCTTTGACAAGCCGGTTTCCGCAGCAGGGACAGGAAAGAAGTGGCGGAGATGTTCGGTGAGTATCCGGTAAGCGGCCGCTATTAATCTGTGTGATAAAATTCCCGTAGTCACTCACTTGAGTCGTAATCTTGTTGGGTGTCATTGAACTACCCATCCAAATGCCATTTGAAATCCTTTTGGAACCATAATTTCCCGGCTCGTTTCTTCTAATCAGGTCACATGCACAAATCATAATTGAAGCTCTTTCAAATTGTTGTTTGTTGAGCAAACGAAGGGTGTAACGCATGAGCACGGAAACGCCTGCGCCACTATCAGGATTCGTTTTTTTGAACTTCAACCTCCTATAAAAGATGGTGAAAGCAGTAAGGCCGAGGTAGGCTTCGGTTTTGCCGCCTCCGGTTGGAAACCATATCAGGTCGACAGTATCTCGGTCAGCCGATTGTATGTCTGTGATCCCTTCAATTTGTGATAAGAGAAAGGCCAGCTGGAAAGGTCGCCATCTCGCTAGAGTCCCTTTTCTTGCCGTATCTGCATTTATATCCAGTACACCACTATTCCATATTGACCCGGCAGTGGCATTAAATGGAATAAGGCGATAGTCGGGCATAGCGTCATCTAGCGCCGGTTTATTGTGTTGCACACGTTTCATTTCACGGCGATGTCTGCTAAAGTCAGCCATTACTCGTTGTATGAACATTGCGCGGTTAGCATCCTGAAAAGCTTTTTCTGCTTCAGGATCACTGAACAATAGTTTTATACCGTTGTTCATTCTTTCGGCAAGCGTTGAACATGACTTCAGATTAACCAGTGCCTGTGCACGTAATTCCTCCGGCAGAGCCGAATCATTACTAGTCATACTATACTGATTTTCAATCCAGCTTTGGTACAGCTTAACAAATTCTTCAAGTTCTGCCTTTATGATATCGCGGCTGTAGCTGGCCTCTTCTGATTTTCCGGCAAGCCTTTTAATATAAAGTACATTTCTTTCATGAAAAACCTCAGGGTTCAGGTCAACCCCATTTACTTTTTCCGCTGGCATTACTGCTGTTCGTACGCTTTTTACCGAACTATCATATTCATCCCATTCGACGGAAATACCATGACCCAGTGCCCATGTTTTGTAATTTCGGTACAAAAGCTTGAGATTAAGGTCTTCCTTACTTAGTAGTTTCAGATTAGTGAGATCTTCGAAACCTTCAAAACCCGCGGCATTATCAGCTGTTATTTCCGGTTGAAAAAGACAGTCCTCCGTTTTTTTCTGCTGTCGGAAATTTGGTGAATTTCGTTTATTTATTAGTGTAAAGGTTTTAATTTCAAGATCTGGTGTATGCCGGTAAGGTCTTGTAACCACAGAAAGCAAGGCTCTGTCACCCAGTGAGATCGTACTGATTTTTCCCTTTGAATCTGATTCTGTCGCTCCCTCGGTTATTCCATTTGTTATAATAATCTGCTGGCTGTGATGCTGATGTTTCCAAACGATTTTTTTTATAGCATGTCCGTTGGCTTCTGTTTTATCCGATTGCTTTTTTGTGTAGAATCCAAATTTGACGTTAAGTGTCAGACTGGGGTTTTTCTTCGTGAGTACAGAAATTCCGGCAGCTGACGGTCTGAATTTTGTGGTGAGTTCAAGTTCATCGGGCTCGGAGAATCCATTGTTCTCCAGAGAGCTTCGCATTCTTTTTCCTGAGTCGCTTTCGGGAAGATCCTGTGCATCAAAACTTTCTTCTTTATCAACATCCGGTGCTGTTGTAAATTCAGGAAGATCATCGTCAAAATCTGGTGTCTGTTGTAACCTTGGATAAAGAATTCCCATGGTGTAAAAATCCAGCGGATTTTTGTCAAGTTCTTCTCCGAGTCCATATATCGGACCGGAAAGCAGATCGTTGACTTCACTGGCTATTTTTGCACGAATATCTGTTTTCATGTGTTATAAATTTGAATCCTCTCTGTCCTCGATAATTGTTTTAAACCTCCTGTCCAGAAAAAATATGCTTTGGGAGGTAGCCCTTGTATTTGCTATGTAGATCAGACTCATTTGAATATGATTATTAGTATCGTAGTTTTCCGGACCTGCGATCAGAATAAATTCATTTTCCAGACCTTTATAGGAATGGATGGTGCAGATATTAACCTTGCCAGCTATATGAAACGCGCACTCAGCAAAAGATCCCTTTCCGCTTTCCATCAATTGTGTAAGCTGCTTTTTTTCAGTGCAGAGTATAGTGATATGTTCCTTTTTTATGCCCTCTTTTTCCAGTTTAAGGAGAATTTCATTGATTCGGTTGAACAGGTCTTGTCCGGGGTTGTAATATCTGATTTCGCTGTTCCATGTCTGGGATATTCTGAGACAAGCCATTTCGGGCAATCCGGTTTGTACTGCTGCTCTTTTGATTGTCGATCGTGTATTCCTGCAATTCAGCTGTAAAAGAGTAACGACCGACGGATATGCTTCTCTGAAATACTGATAATATTCTTCAGCGTCTTCATTATAAATATTCTGATATTGCTTATCCAAGAATACCGTCCAGTTACCTGATTCAAATCCCCCTTTAAGCAGTTTCCCTAATGCCTCCATTTGATATTCATTTAGAATATCTTGCCCCTCATCGATGATAAGGTAATCGTAACAGCCGGTCTTCGACGCTTTAAGATTTCTGTTAAAAAAGAGTGGAAGATTACGGGACCAGTAAACCTGATCGCTGGTCACGGGTGCGGACCTGCCATTAAGGTAGGCTTCGTCTTTAAGCAGTTCATGGAGGTTCCTGATTTCATAATTTTCGTTAATTCCACCTTCAGATGCTTTGCGGTTCAGATGGTCTGACAGATTTTTGTTAAAACAGACCAGCAGGGTTTTCTTTGATTGCATTACAGATCGTTTCAGCAACTCAAGCGCCAGAATGGTTTTGCCAGTTCCCGGACCACCCATGATCAGGCCACCCTTGCCGGGATTATATTTTAAATTGTCAAGTACATACATCTGCATACCTGTTAGCCTGCCCAGCTCATGGTGGCCTTTAGCCAGTAAATCCGATATGGGTAAAGTAAAATGTAGTTCCTGCCTGAAATATTTACTGATCGTAGTAAGTTCCTTATAACTGATACCCGGTCGGTTTCTGAATTGTAAATGATTGGACCAGTAAGCTTTTATTTTCTTTATGTATTCCACCAATCCATCGGGAGATTTGTGATTATTGTAATCATATAGCAGTTGCGGGTCAAACTCCATCGCTCCTGAAGTAGATTTATGAAATTCATTTGGCTTGATGCAATCAGGAAATATAACACCAATGCCAAAAACAAGCCTTTCTGCCACAGAACGGGTATTGAAAAGTTTTGGCAGCAGAACGTCCCTTGTGCGGAAAAGTGAATTATAGGCCTGTTTAAACGGATTTCCTTTTTCAGTCGCCCCCATAACATACCATTCATTTTGCAGAGAATCGTATTTGATTTGCCCACCCTTTACCTCGAAAAAAAGAATGCAGTCTTTATCCAGATATACAAAGTCTATTTCTCCCTTTATTTTTTTGCTTCCGGTATCGGACAGGTCAAGCGAATGAAAAAAATAATGATCGCTGTTACTAAAATAGCCGCTGCTGTTTGCAGCCAGATAAATTTTCTTTTCTGCTTCTGAGTTGAATTCGTATCCGTTGAGTGTGGCTGGGCTGATCGGCATATTATTTAATATATATTCCTAAAACCGGTTTAATATCAACATGGTCGACGAAAGCGTTGAGCAGCTTTTCATCAAAAATTCCATCCTCTCCGTAATGAATGCCTTTCAGATTAAAAATCAGTTTTCGCACAGCACTTCTTACAAACATAATCTTATGCCTTTTTAAAGTCCTGTTTTCAATCAGATAACGTTCTTTCATTTCGTCCTCAATTACGTCCATTTTGATAAGCGTAAGCAGCAGCTTTTTGAAGTTATGCGGTTGTATTGTTTCCCCATCGATCCAGTTTCTTATTGTACCGGAACTAATACTAAAGCCATTTTCTATCAGGAGATCCCTGAACTGATCGGTTTCATTGTGATCCAATGTAATACAATTATTGATTTTCTTCCGCCATTCTTCGTCATACTTCAGGGAAGAAGCCATTTTCTCATCCTGTGACAACGCATTTTTCAAAATGCTTTTCATTTCCGCCCGGTTTTTCGGCAAAAGCACGAGGTCGCCAATTACAAGATGTTGAACTTCTTTTTGTACGGAGTCCTTTTCTCCTTCAGCATGGTCTTCGAAATAGAAAACGGATTTATTTTCAGGCCATTCCACATGAGTACCGTCCTCAAAAAAGACAAAATAGCTCTTTACACCTTTTTTTGTGGCTTTTGTGGTGTCATTATTAAAGAAATTTAGCACCCCGTGGACATACTCTGAAATATCTTCAATATCAGCAGAGTCGTCAGTTTCTGCAAAAAATTCTGCTTCATCCGCTAAAGCGATTAAACCGTTATCTTGTTTGTCCGAAGTTTCCGATGGGGGGTCAAGATTAAGGAGATTGTATTTAATGTCTGTACCGCTTATCGCTGCAAGACCTGCAACCGATTTATTAAAGTGATTAATAATTATTTTGCTGCTTTTTTTGTTAACAAGGAACACCTGTTTATTGCTTAACAGGTTGACAAGTGCATTGTTCAATACGTCTTTATTCCAGCTGAGATATATGACGAGATCCGGCAGATCATTGTTCGTCTCTCTGATCTGCAAAAACTCCTTCGCTGTGCAAAAGGACATACTTGTCTCTTTTAAAACCAAAGCGAGTTCGGATTCAAAAAAACTGCGGTCGTCCTTATCGGTGTTATTGGTAACAAATACAATCTTTTTTAAGACGGTATTATTTTGTGCAATAATATGTCGTATATCCGTAAGATTACCGCCAGAAATGTTTTGTGAAGCAAGAAAATCCCTTGTTTGCTGAATCAGACCTTCATCCTGGTTGTTACTAAACCATATCCGCTGATATTCATCTAACTCCTGATCTATGATCTTATTCAGTTTAAGAAAGGTTTCCGGTTTATAAAATGACAACAACTTATCACGTAAATTATATAAATGACCGATTTGTCTGATGGTTTGTCCGTTGCAGAAATTGTTCCGCCCCAATTCTTTCCACTGATGCAAAAGGTGTTCTGCGCTGGTCTGTATGGACTCCAGCATTTTGTCAGTCATTCTTTTTACCGAAATGAGAGGTTCAGGCATATCAAGACCATCAAGTACGATTTTTTCCCTTGGTGTAACCTGCCAGGCCTCCGATCTGATCCCGTATTTTGCCATCCATTCGTGAACGGAGAAATTTCTGTTTTTACAGATCAGGTAAATGTCTTTCATTACTGTTCCGAGGCGGTCGAAATAAATCTCCTTTAATTCGCTTATTCTCTCATCCAATACGCCAGATCTTTCCCATATTTTAAGCAGTTCATCGAAATCATCAATGATTACTGTATTCAGATGGTCGATTTTGTTTTTCCCAGCCTCAATAATGTGGTTAAATGCCATCACACTATCGTTTCTCGCTACAAGAATGGTTACCGGCTGATTTTTTGTTCTGGGCGCGGAAATCAGGCTAAGTTTAATGGCATCTTCGGCAAAAGATGCCGTTTGAATGTTTAAATGCTGCCTTAGATCGTGTCCAGCTACCCGCAGATTCCGAAGGAGTGTTGAAAATTTAGAAACGCTGGAAAAAAGAATAACGCCTTCGTGGTTTCTGCCACCGTCAAGCACAGGTAATGTGAATATGTTATGATGACTCGCGTTATCCAATTGGGCGAATGCGCTCAGCCGCTCACGGATATCGGCCGAATTTTTATAGCTATCCCATTTTAGTTTATAGTCGTCCTCGAACAATAATTCATGCTCACTGATTCCTGAACGGAGCTGGATTGTGCGGTTCAAAAAATTTATCCCGGTAATGGAACAAATGCTGGAGTTATATCTGACTGACTTTTTGCCAGGCTCGAATTTTTCAGTTTTGAAGCGCTGAGCAGTGAGGGCTTTATTAACTGCTTTTCTGTAAAAACCGACAGCAACGTAAAAAGGCAGAAAGTGAATACTCGCTGAATTTTCCTGTAAATACAACTCTATAATTCTGTTTTTTGAGTCAACAGTGTTCTGGTATATCAGGAAGGGCAATAAAGTATTCTCACTGAAGGCGGAAACTTCCGCGTCATTGAGATTAAATCCCGTATTTTTAAGATCGGGAAATTCCGTTGAAATATAATCAGCTATGTATTTTTTGTCCAGCATAATTTATTTCAATCTGCATTGGTTAATTCTTCGTGTTTGTTCAGTACGTCCCGGACGATTTGTCCGATCTGAAAAGCAAGATAAGGCGGCACAGCATTGCCGACCTGATGAAACTGCTGGGTTCTGGGGCCACAAAAGAAGTAATTGTCCGGAAATGTCTGGATGCGGGCAGCCTCTCGTACCGTCAGACTCCGGCATTGCTGAGGGTCATAATGGATAAAGTAATGTCCGTCTTTCGAGATATGACTCGTTACAGTAGTAGCGGGCTCGTCCGGCAGCTGTACTCGGAACCTGTCATTAAATTTTCCGGATTCTACATTCTCATGGTCGGGAACAAGATCGTCGCCGAATCCCCTGTAATCCTGCATTCTCGGAAACTTTCCGTGGACCTTGCTGTAAAGTGCAGCGAACATATATCTTTTCAGATCCAGTGACAAATGAGCACGGGATGCGTGCTGAACTACACCTTCTGTTTTTTTATCATTAAACCAGCTGTAAAGCGGATGGTCTGTACTGAGTGTGTCTGTGACAAAGGAAAGATATTCCACACCAGTGCCGACCGGAAATCCGCTGGGCTCAGCATTACCTTCCGGAAAATGTGATGAAAGTTCCGATGCGTATTTACTGACTCTGCCGGACCAGTTTTCATAAGAGTCTTTGACGGGGAGATAATGCCGCTTCTTTTTTAATATTCCACCGGTAACAATCTCTTCTGTATGTGAATAATCGCGATATATTCCGCTTCTTACTTTTGGCAACATTCCGATCACTGAACCAAGATTGACCTTTTGTGATTTCTTAAGGATTCCGGGTTCTGCTTTAACATCTTCCCTTACACCCAGCAATATAACACGGTGCCTTTTCTGCGGAACACCGTAGTTTTCAGACCGGATAAGAAAGTCGCTGTCTGTTTTAATCTGATCGGTAACCAGAGAATGAATTCTATATTTTGAGGAAACATGCTCCGGGAAAACGGAGGATGGATCGGAAAGGTCTGCCAGTATTCGTGGAAATATTTTTTCACCGTTCAACTCGGCGGACAACAGTCCCTTAACGTTTTCCATAACAAATACCGCGGGTTGATGTGCTGCGATAATACGGAGGTATTCCTTGTAAAGATGAACCCGGTGATCATCCTCATGAACTCCGCCAACCCGTGACCTGCCGACCAAGGAGTATGCCTGGCAGGGTGGCCCACCGATCAATACCCAGTTGTTTTCATGCTCAAGTTCCTCTGATATCCGGGAGTCAATTTCTTCTGAAGATGTCGCTCCCAGTGTTGCCTGCCAGGCTTCCTTAATGGCACCCTGATAAGCTTCCGGGTATTGATCAAACAGTTCGGCCTGTGTAATTGTCTGCCGAAGAAAGTCGTAATATTCCGCAGGCAATGCGTTTACCGGAAACTGACGGAGAAAAGACCGCAGTGTGAGCGTCTGATGCGCAAAAGCATCTTTTTCAACGGATAGTTTTATTTTAAAAACCCGGTTGCCCTGAGTATCCACAAGAGTACTAAAGCCTTCGGCTAAACCGCCGGGACCGGCAAACAGATCAATGATAGGGACAGGCATCTACAAAAAATAATTATTAAATATAAAGCTAATGTATTTTAATTTAGGGATTGATTTTCTATAATATTCAGGAGAATTTTGTTTTCCTGTTGCGGCTCCCCAATACGCCAGTTTTCAAATTGCAAAGTATTGTAAAATATCCGGTATAAATATTTTATACGTTCTTCCACCGCGGTTTGCCATGCTTTACGTCGGTTGTCAGGCCATTTAGCGGGATTGCCTGCACAGCCAAACCATGAATCCCGGTTATCAGGGTTTATACAGGATGCTTCAGTAAAATCTTTTTCTGTGGTATATTTAAGTTGACGTGCAACTTTATCTTCACTGAGGTCTGGCATATCCATGCGGAGTTTTTCAGCCGGACAAATATTGCCGTCAGAACGGTTGGCCCACAACGGCCAGATCCTGTAGTTTCCGATTGACCCGAGATATCGTCCTCGGCGTTCTTTGAACGCATTTTCATGGTCAGGTGTCGCGCCCGGAAGATTGTTTCGTGAACCCTGTCCGAAAATGTGGGAGGCAGGGAGTATATGATCATAGTCATATGGGGTATCACTGGCATCTTCACTCATGGGATTATAACCGGGAAACCACACAGGAATATCAGATCGCTGAAACCATAGTAACAACTCTTTTTTCCACCAGAAAGAAAGCCTGAAGGGACGAAGCGGATCGGTTTCTTCTCCCAGTAGCGCATCCCAATGTCGCAGGTAACCATCAGCAGGCGCATTTCCAAATGAAAGGATCTGATCCGGCGCGGGTACAACCTTTGCCAGATCGTTTTCAAGACATTCGAGATATATTTCACGATCCGGAAAAATGGTATTGTTTGTCGAAGTTATAACTCTTACTGCTGCTTTGGATACTTTGTCGGGGTCGTCGAATCCGACAAGAGAATAAGACAAATATCTGATGATCCCTTTTCTGCTGACCTCAAAATCTATTTCCTGATCCAGTTGCCGGTCTATCCAGATAAGAACGGGGTGTATCAGGGATGCCCGCAGATGAAGCAAAAGCTTTCGAGGTAACCCCGAATCGCCTGAAGGGCCATTCTCACGAAATATTGCCAGCTGACAAAAATGACTTAGAATGCGTGTAAAGCGGGACACCTGCAAATCATCCGGTAACATGATCCTTTTCATTTCATCAAGAAAGAATGATTGATCATTAGCGCTTCTTTCCGCTATCCATTGCCTGAATTTTGTAACATTAGGCTTTGGATCATCATTTTTCTTCGCCCGCAGTGCTGCAATCCTTGATGCGGCCATGACCAGCTTGGTAGGTGTGAAAAGATAACCTATCTCAGGATTGTTTAAAATCTGGGAAACGAGATTATAGGCTTCATCCCAAGATGATTTCAGAAGGGAGTAAGCCATTTCTTCCCCCTCAAGCGGAGTGCCGTTAGCGTTTACACGTGTAAAAAGCACTTCCAAAGGGTCTATATTTTTTGTGGTGTTTTGTGATACCTCTTCTTCTGTGTGAAGCAAAAGTGAAATATGCCGTTGCCTGACTGAGTCTTTGCTTAAAAGATTTCGCATGCTTTTAAGTACGTCTTTGAAACAGCTGGTTGGTTCTGTTGTCCTGTTCGATTTATATTGTTCAGGAACATACTCCATAATGAAATTCCAATCGGCTTCGCGGAAATTGCCGGAATAGCCGCCGCAGGCTTCAATTAAGATATCAACGGGTACGGGTAGTCGTGACTGTATGGGCCATGGGCTGAATCCATTGAGGCGCTGGTACTCATCAAGCACGGTTCCATGATTAATTTTTAACTGATAGTCATAGTGAAGATTGCTTTCTGCCAGTACTTTCCTTGCATTCTGCTTTTCCGGATCGGAGAGTTTCCTAACCGGTGTTTCCTTGTTCATTCCCCATGGCTGATAGTTGGTCAGCAATCTGAATATAAACTTTCTGTCGTTATCCTCGGGATTGTGAAAAGGCAATTGAGGGTCAAGATCTATATATAATCTTGCGGAACCGGTTGCCTTAAATCCCAATAACAGTGCGCGTGTTCTTTGCTGACCGTCCAATAGAAAATAGCCGTTCCCTGGTTGCTCTCTTTGAATACCGTCAAGCACCGACCTCGCAACAGTTTTTTGCTTTCTTTCAGAAAGATAAAAGCTTCCAATTGGGAAGCCCCGAAATAATGAATCCCACAGCCGTTCGATCTGAGCAACATTCCACACAGAATTTCGCTGAATGGGCGGTAACTGAATGCAGTCGAACTCGCCGTGATTTTTATTCAAAAATAACTCGGCATAGTGAATAAACGAAATGTGGCCGATATCGGTTGATTGGAAAAGGTCTGGCATTTGGTAAATATAGTTGATTAGCGGTACTGTATTTTTATCCTCTTACTTAAATGAGTTTAATTAATATATGTCACGCTTAATAATATAATAGGTATTCTGATGTCTGGTTGACAACTACATTGCATTTAATTTAATGTCGAACCGGGTCTGAAAAGTAAACGAAATCTCGGCCGGAACGCTGGCCCATTGGCTTCCTTTTTTTCCTGGTCGAGTAAGGTTTGAAGATTGCCCTGCCTGATATTATCCATCGAACCCTCGTGTACGTCTACGGGAAGCCATTCCGGATTATCCAGCGTCTCTGCCAAGGTACGTGATCTCAGAGGATAACCGGGAAGACCGATTTCTGTCAGGATATCAATATCTCTCAACGAAGTAAATCTACAGATCAACTCATGCCAGGGAATTGCGGGAGAGGGGTGTAGGTCATTGAACTTGACAGTTGATTTCAGATTGCCGTCAGATAAACCATGATTGGTTTGCAGATATTCAGCGGTCACGACCGTACAGCCATAAAGGTCATTATCGACACCTGTTTTGATTGCCGTTCTTTTTAATACGTAGTTGTACAGTAAATACATAGGAATTTGACCCAGTGATTTGGCATAATCAATCAGCAGCTGAACCTGATTGGCACGCCGAATTCCTACATAGTGATTCATCTGTTTGTAATTTCCGTTACCAAGTTTGATCCATTTTTTTGTTGAGGTATGATAAATAATTTTGGCCTGAAGCGCGTAGGTAATGACCCGCCCATCATTTTGCTCAATACAAAGTTCGAGATCATCACCATGTGTATCTTCCATCGTTGATTCGAAAAGGGAAAATCCTAAGTGGGGATAGACAGCTTTTAATAGCCGCATTTCATAGACCAGGTTTTGGGTAATTGTAGTTTCATGTATTTTCAGACGGGGTTTAATCCTGGAAAAACGGATTCTTGCCCAGCTGTCTTTGGCGGCGGCTTTAAATATATCGCACTCGTCGGGTGGATTAAGAGGATCAAGATAATAGAGTAAACTCATGCTGTTATTTGTAAATTGACCTTTAGCCCGCTGTGTAAATGGATATTATTAATAATGTATCGATATAATATACTGAAAAAAAGTTTAATGCTAATATCACACTGCTTTTAAAGGTGGCGACATAGGCGATTTGCTCTTTCGGGATAATTTATACGCGATTGAATTGGCGAATAATCCTAAGAATGTACCAACGGGTATATCATACAACAAATTAGCTGAATAGCCAAGAATCTTAAATGTGACCGTAATAAAGATGGAAGTCAGCAGACAACAAATCAGGGAAATTTTGTTATGTCGGAAACTAAATATTTTAATCAGCATACAAGGGGCGAGCACCGCACCCAGAGAAACTGCAAAAATGGTAAGATTAAATACGGTGGTATGCACAAGTAAGATTGCGGGTATAATTGTTCCCATAAATACCAGGATTAGTAATAGCCGAGAATTGATTGCCCACCTGTCCTTCAGAATATCCGAGGAAATATAATTAGCAATGGAAATGTTTAGTGAACCAGCAGAGGAGGCGATGGTCGAAAAAACACCGGCCAGGACCAGCCCTAAAAGCCAAGGTGAGGAGTTCAGGTTAATAAAGATCGCCAATGCTTTTTCAGCCTGCAATTCTTTTAGGTCGGGATAAACCGCTTTGATAAGCATACCCAAGAAAGTCATGCCGATCCATGTATATTGTACGAAGAACATATACAGGTATCTCGCTTTTTTAACATTCTTTTCATCTTTTGCAGCGATAATCTTATCCAGTATTTGCGGCTGGCTGAAACTAAAGCCGATGGAAGCCGCTGCCCAACCCAGTATGAAAACAATACCGTTCTCAGATAAAAACACGAAACTGCGAGCGAAAGTCTGAAATGACTGGCTGAGAAAGCCGCTAAAATCAGGGATTTGCCAAGCACAAACCAAGGTGGTTACTGTGGCGAGTAAAACCATAAAGCTCCCCTGCACGATATCCGCATAAACGGACGAAAGAAACCCTCCGATCAGACAGTAACCAATGACAAGTATTGAAAACAAGATAATGCAGTAGGCATCATCGATATTGAAAAAGGCGTTGTACAGTTTTCCCGCAGCGTTCCATTGAGCTATGGTATAAAGTGTAGCTGAGAGGATGATACAGACGCTAATCAGAGTATTAAAGCCAGAAACTTTTCCGGAGAGTTTACTGGTAATAAATTCCGGTATTGTCCTGATCGAGTTTTCAGCAGCATAGGTGTGTACTTTGGGTGCGAAAAACTGCCAGTAGACAAGGTCACCTAATAGGAAAGATAATGGGAAAACAATTGCACTGAACCCCATGCCATAACCCATAGCTACCGCGGTTGTAATAATGAAACCGGTGTTGGCGGTTGTTCCCGCGCTAAATGCGATCAAAAACCAGTTGAGGGATTTGAATTTTAAAAAGGTAATCTTTTTAGACCTGGCTCGCCAGCTGTTCAAAAATACCAAAGCTAAGAAAGCGATAAAAATAACGATGCTCATATAAATGTCTTTTAGAATTCTTTCATGCCGGGTAATCTTTTCAGTTTATCAAAGGTTGCTTGGAACTCTTGTATCTTTTCTTCCGAACCATAATAGGCCACGCTGAGCGGATTGCGTTTATCATCCAGCGTCAATTTTCCGGCAAGCTGGTTACTTACGACGATGATATCCTCTTTTAAATTATAGTAATCATCGGGTATGTCTTTGGTGAAAATATAATAGACTTTAATTTTGTGTGCTTTTTCCTGCCCCATAATCGACCAGAAGAAATGAGAGTCTGCGGTGTCTTTGAACAAATGAATCCGGGTGATTGAACCCGATTTGTCTTTTATGAAATCATAATTGGTTTTCAGGTAGTCCTGCCCCTCGACTTCTTTCCACCATCGATCATGATTGACGTAACTGGTCGCATAAATACGCGAACCATCGTCACAGTTTTTAAATATCTTATCCGCAGATTCACTGAATTCATTGGAGTTTTTATCGATATTCATGACCTTTTCGTTGTTCGTTGCGTAAGTTAGGAACTTATTGAATTTAGCAACTTTGTCATTGATAATGGACGTAATAATCTTGTCGTGCGGATTGTCGAATTGCTTATAAACGATGTTGAGCTTGCTGGAAAGTTCACTGACATCCGCTCTTTTACTCAATTGCTCATTGAAGTTGACATATTTCATCTCGGTTACTACCGTTGATATATAAAACAGCATGGATAACGCCATCGGTTTATAAATGATAAAATTCAGAAAATCGATACCCGTGTCCGGGTCTTTCTTTTTGATCGCGGCGAATTGTATCCAGCGGTAACTAATACCGGCTACAGCAATAATGGCAGATACCCATATTTGCAGTTCCTTCCAAGATGATGGGTCCATAGCTGATTTAATTTGAAAATTTAAAAGATGCTAAACTGATGTCCTTTTCGTTATGCTCGAAAAACTCAAAACAAGAAAAATATTTATTGATGTGCTTAATCAGGTTGTTTTTTGAATACCTATAAGAGATCGCCGTGATAATTTCGGTGTCCTTCTCGATCACAAGGTCCGGTGCCAGCTGAAGGTCTTCCAATACTCTGAATCCCATTTCTATTCTTTGGTTACGAAATTCAGTGAAATAACTGAGTTGTTCCTGTTCGATCCCCGCCAGTTTTAAGGACAGGTAATTGAAATATTCGGCGTATTTATCCCGGTAGGGTAGCAGAATCGTTTCTATATTTTTCTTTTTAAAGTATTCAGTTATAATTAGACAGGTTCCGTCATTTCCAGCTAATTGCTTTAATAATTTCAGGATTTTGTCCGGACGGTAATTATTAAAGGTCAAACCAATAAAAAAAAGTTTTTCCTCGTTCTTGTCATTAACGATAACTTTCGGCAGGTCTTCGAACAGGGAGTTGATGCGATGGCAGGTTATACCAATCTTATTAATCTCCTTTTCAGTGATGTTAAGGAAGTTCTCACTTACATCTACCGGAAAGTAGTCAAAGGGAACTCCGGTTTCTTGCAATTGCTTGAGTAGCGGTATTGTTTTGGTAGGCATGCCCGGCCCGAGGTCATAAAAACTCAATTTCCCGGTAAATCCCTTTAAAATTTTGTGCTTGTATTTTTCTATAAGGTTTAGCGTGGGATCGTGTAGCAGACTGGAGAACTTGTCCGCTTCGATCATCGTGATGTAAGCCTGTGACTGGCTTTTATCCAGATAAAGATGGTAAGGCTGATCAAAAATTATTTTATAATGCCCGTTTTTAAAAAGCTTTTTACTTTTCTTCAAATCACCCAGAATAATATTTGCAGGCTGCATGGATCAGGTTTAGATTATTAGGAAATTGTGATAGTATCCTATTAACAGTAAGATAGTTAGTCTTTAGATGATAAAAGGTTAGCTAAAACTACAATTATTATTTTTCAATCCAAGAAGGAAAATAATATTATTCATTTTTCTGTCAAAAATTATTTCGCTGCTCTTCGCCCAAGCCATCCATTCCAGAAACTCCGGCGTATGCTCCGCCTTATAAAACAAGTCAGCCAGGTACTCATCCAGCACTTTTAGTTCTTTCCACCGCTTCGCCTCCTTCAGCAATTTCTTAAACTTCTTTTTCTTCTTTTTTATCTTCCCGGGCTCAAGGACTGTTTCCTTACCCTCAGCCAATACCTCTTTCACCACCGGTCGCTGTTTCGCAGCTTGCCTTTCAGCATCCTTCTCCGCCTGTTCCGCCCAGCCTTTTTCCAATTGCCGCGCCGCCACCTCCATGTGGTTCAGGATATCCAGGATCTGATCTTCTAAAAATTGTTTACCATCCCGCCATTCCCTTCCCAGGTAGTATTCCATCTTAAAACCCAGCTTCCCGGTCGGGTCATATAACTGGTGGCCATACAACGTCTCCTTCGGCCTTTTCGTGGTGATCTCCCAGAGCCGCACCCGCTGTTCCACCTTGCGCCGGCAGATCAGCGTATCCCGTCCCTCAAATTCGATCCGGTAACCGCGCCGCCGCCAGCACTTGACCAACGTATCCATAATGCGCAACGCCCGGTTGATGTTACCCGGTGAAACCCGGATGTTCAGTTGTTCCAGTTCGGTATGAACCGTGCCGAATTCACTATTGGGTTTAGTGATCCGCGAACGCAGCGTATGTTCGGCAGCTATGATCAGTTTATCAGGGTTGACCAGCCGGTCGGGCACGGCAAACGACAGTTCCTTTTCACCGGGGAACAGGATGGGTGGTTCGTGGACCTGCCGGGAGCCGCTCAGGTCAGGTGGCGTGGTCTCCGCAGCCGCCAGTCCGGCTTTGGTTTCCGCCGACAGTTCCGGCAGGGGAATACGCTCGACGGGTTTACCGAACTGGACGCGTGACCAGTGACCGACCGGCGGCAAAGGCACCTCCAGTTTTTTGCACCACTGTTTGATATCCCAGGTACTCAGGGAAAGTTCCGCTTCCAGTTTGGATACGGGTTTGCTCCAGACGTGTTCATAGAGTTCTTCCCGGCTGAAGGGCGCTTTCATCGTTTCCGTGCCTGTTTGGCCAGGTAGGCGACAGCCTGCTGCTCAATTTCCGCTTTGCTGTCGCGCCTTTGACTGCTCATCCATTCATTGATCTCGGAACGCTTGAGGTATATCCTTTTGCCGCCCGGCCGGTAGGTGGGGAGCTCATTGCGCATGTTCATTTTGTAGAGCGAGGATTTGGAAATGCCCATGTATTCGGCCGCTTCTTCGATGGTCAGCATCTCTTTCAGTACGGTGCCGTCCTCTTTGCCGGTGAGCAACAGGTTCTCCAGCCGTTCGACCTTTTCGAGCAGCAGGGCCACCATTTCCGGTAATTGTTCAAAGCTGATCTTCTCCATTAGTTTCCGATGCTATCCTTTGATTTCCTGTAAGTTAAATTTGGCTGATTGTAAAATATTTTTTTTATCATTAGGGCTTATTTTCTTACATTTATTGATAAGACTCACTAAAAAATGAACGCGGGCGGGCCATACGATCATGACGAACAACTCTTACTGATCCAGTTAAGGAACGGGAACGAGCGCGCCTTTACTTACTTCTACGAACGCCACAGCCTTATCATTTACCGGAAGATCAAAAAAATGGTAAAAGTGGATGTTTTAGCCGATGAGCTGATGCAGGATGTGTTCGTGCGGCTCTGGGATAAGCGGCATTTGATCGACCCGGAGAAGCCTTTAAAATCTTATTTGTTCCTGATCGCGCAGAACCTGGTGTATGATTTTTACCGTAAGCTGGGCAGGGAAGAGCGTTTGCAGTCGGAGGTGATGAAGCAGTTCTCGGAAACTTATCTGCACAGCGAGGAAGAAGTGATTTTGAAGGAGACGCAGGAGCTGTTGAATAGGGCGGTGGAGCATTTACCGGCGCAGCAGCGGCTGGTGTTTCGCTTGTGTAAGCTGGAAGGCAAAACTTATGAGCAGGTAAGCCGGGAGCTGGGTATTTCGACCGCGACGATCAATACGCATATTGTAAGGGCGACGAAGAGCATCAAGGAGTTTATGTTCAATTATAATCATGTGGCGGTGCATGTACTGGTAGCTTCAGCTATTGCGGATCTGGCGAGGAAGCTGTAACTTGATAAGTTACTAATCTGTTAAAAGTAAGGTCATTAACTTCATAGGTAGTAGTTTAGTAAAGCTTTCAAAAAAGCATTGGCCTGCTCAAAATTTCCTACCTGACCGTCGATGAAGCGCATATCTTTTTCTCCGTGGAACATATTATTCCGAAGCCTATAAACTATAATAGTAATCGCCAGCACAATATCTGCTACCGAACTGTTTGGATCATGGAGTATCTGGCTGACAAAAGCTTTACGGTCATTCGGACGAAAATTTAAATGATCAAAACGCTCCAGCGCCTCGGCATCGCCAACATAACGGTTTCGGAAGTAGTTGTAACTGACTTGAAAATCAGCCTGCTGGAATTGACGTTGTGCCAAAGAAGCCTCCGCAGTGTTAATAGTGAAGCGCATCCCACTGTCTTGTCCTGAAATAGGTTTACACAAAAAAGTAAACAAATGGACAAAAAAACAATGGCCCAACTTATTCATGACCGAGTGGTAGATGGGTTAAGTTATCGTAGCTTAGGGAAGAAATACGATCTG
>Ga0247734_1000491_pt1 | contig 34416 bp, 29 predicted proteins | sample UWRJL103311B2_FD_180933 | JGI IMG/M metagenome (GOLD analysis project Ga0247734, IMG submission 180933) | Plant litter microbial communities from Arlington Agricultural Research Station in Wisconsin, United States - UWRJ-L103-311B-2 | ecosystem: Environmental > Terrestrial > Plant litter >...
CGCTGCGTGCTCGGCTCGATGCTGATGGGATGCTCGGTACCCGGCACCCTGATAGTTCTTGCGGGCATAGTTCGTCTCCTCGCGCATTGGGGATGCGCGGCATTGAAGCGGTAGCGTAACGCCCGGAATGCCACGTACGGCGTCCAGGCTCAACGCGCCGGTTTTCCAGTGATCATGAGGTCTGGGGAGTTACCAAGGCTGTCGTCCATACCGCCCGAAGAATCCCGCAGTCGGTCCGTCCTTTCCGATCACTGCCATGGCAACAGCGCTTTCGGCGCCTTCTTCCGTCGTCATTTCACCACTGTGGCCATTGAGATCAGTCGCGACGGAGCCAGGTTCTACCGCATTCACCTTGATGCCGTAACGTTCGAGTTCCTTTGCGAAGGAAACAGCTACAGCGTTCAAGGCAGTCTTGGAAGAGTTGTAGCCAAGCAGGTTGGCTGTTGAGTATATCGATGTCGGATCGGTGACGAGCCCCAAGGATCCTAGACCGCTGCTCATCATCACGACGCGCGCGCCCTGCGCCTTTTTCAACAGGGGAATGAATGCCTGTGTTACACGGATCGGGCCAAAAACGTTGGTCTCATAGACCTCTCGCAGGTCTGCAATCTTTGCTTCGCTCGGCGGCGTGCTGTCGCGTACGATGCCTGCATTGTTGATCAAAACGTCCAGCGCATTGGTCTCGGCTGCCAGCCTTACCGCTGCCTCGGAAACGCTCTGATCGTCGCTCACGTCGATCTGCAGAAATCGGACGTCATGCCCCTTTGCGGCTAGCTTTTGCACTGCCGCGTTTCCTCGGTCCAGATCACGCGCTCCTATCCAGACCTGGATTCCCTTGGCCGCGAGCGCGTCCGCAACTGCAAACCCGATGCCTTTGTTGGCACCCGTGACAAGCGCGGTTTTCGTATTCGACATAATCAGATCCTTGCATTCAGGGGACGCTCGTAAGCGCCCGACCAGAGACTATGAGGTTCGTAACCCTTTCCTACGCCGTCCAAGGTCGGACGGGGCCGGGGGGAGCGATCCGCCGCGTTGAGGCCTCGGCACGACCATGCTGCCGGTCGTGCGCTGGAGTGGATCCCCCAATATGTTGTGAAGCACCGTGTGCCATGCTGCTGTGGCCTCGCTGTAGCGTCGAACGAGATAAGCTTCGTAACTGCGTTCAAAAGGGCCGTTAGACGCCTGCGATCGCCATCATTCGCGCTCTCTGGGCATGGAGACCGTGCGACGGCGCGGTTGGGCCCGGTAGATTCGTCAGTGACCGGAGCAGTCGGTTCGGTAGGCAGCATGGCAGTGTCAGACTTGCACTCGCGCCGAGCATGGCGGATTTCATGTAGCGATCACTAAAGCTATGGGCAGGCTGGCGCAAGTCATATTTAGTGAGTGCTATTATCGAACGGTGATCATGCGCTTGTCACATATTTGATGATCGAGATATACCGAGGGGAGAAGAGTTAGGGCGGAGGCACAGCGAAGGAGGTGCCGCGCCGGTGCGATCGAGAGGAAAGCTTGGCGAAACGGACAAGTGCCGTGCCATCGGCGCGGCTGCGCCGCGGTACAAAAAGCGGAGCTGACACGCGAACGGGTAACAAGCTCAAAGTATCGCGGCCTATCGTAGGTGGCGCTCTTCGAACGGGCCTTGCGGAAGCTCTGACCGCGCTGGTCATGGCGATAGTGCGGCCAGACCGTAAGTGAGACGCAGCCGCGCGGAGGCCTAGTGGCTGAGGGGCAAGGGCGAGTGGCCACGATCTCGCGCGGTGGGCTCCGCATTGCCTCAGGCATCTAGGGTCTTTCAGGCTTACGTCGAAACTGTCGATCCGAACCGATCAAGGCAGATCATCGGTTTCGTGGTGGAAACCAGGCGGAAATTGTAATTGCTTGTTTGGGTGGGAGTATCGCGCTGACCGTTGTTAGAGGTCGCCAAGCCGGCAGGCCGGACGCTTCACGCCACCATGGCGGACAAGCTGTCACGTTACGCTGCGTTTCTCAGTCGAAGCCAGCAGACGCGGCCAAGAACCTGTCATATGCGCGCTTTAGCCGCTCCCATCTGTCTGATGAAGGAGCCTGCTGATTCGCTGTGCCCTGGGGAGGGGCAATAGCGCCCCTCCCCAGGTTAGAAAGCGCTCTCGGCCAATGCTGGCCGAGGGTGCCGCCGCGTCGTTTATGTTACGCGCGGCTCACCGTTGTAATCGAGCACGCGCTTGACCGGGACTAGGACTTTTATTGGGGCGCCTTCCACTTAGGAGGCCTTGCCCAGCAGGGCATCGGAGATGATCCGCAGCTGGATTTCCGACGTGCCTTCGAAGATTTTCGTAAGGCGGGCATCGCGCCAATAGCGTTCCACTGCATGCAGGGTGGTGTAGCCGGCGCCGCCCAGTATCTGGAGCGCTTCGCTCGTAACCCGCTCTGCCATCTCGGTCGCGAAATACTTGACCATCGCCGCTTCCTTGTCACAGCGCTTGCCCTCGTCGATCAGGTCGCACACCGAGTACATGAGTTGTCTGGCCGCTTCGACTTCAGTCGCCATTTTAGCGATTTTGAACCGGATATCCTGGAATTCCGAGAGCGATTTGCCGAACTGCCGCCGCTCCTGTGCATAGGCCATGGCATCTTCCAGCGCGCCTCGAGCCAGGCCTATCGCGCGGGCGGCGGTCTGAGCGCGGGCGCGTTCGAGGCCATGTGCCACGAGGTAGAACGCCTTACCCTCTTCACCTAGGATCGAGGAAGCGGGGGTACGGAACTCGTCAAAGGCGAGTTCCCACGTCTTCCAGCCATAATAACCGATCTTGGGAATGGGAGCCCCCTGGACTCCGGGCGGCAGTTCGCCACGGGGTTTCTCGACCATGAAAGCTGTGAGCCCGCGATGACGTTTGTTGACATCATCGTCACTCCCCGTGCGGGCAATGACGATGATGAAGTCGGCGCCATCGGCGAAGGTGCACCAGTACTTATTTCCGGTAATGAGGAAATCGTCGCCGTCGCGAACAGCGCGGGTGCGGATATTCGAGACGTCTGATCCGGCATCGGGTTCGGACATTGCAAACGCCCCGAGCATCTGGCCACTGGCAACCTTCGGCAGCATCTCGGCCCGCCATTCTTCACTCATTGCCTCCATGCCAAGCATGGTATTGCCGCGCGCGACCAGGCTGCCGACGCTCATCCATGCCCTTGAGAGTTCTTCGGTGACGAGGCAGAATTCAAATGCGCCGAGGCCGAGGCCCCCATATTTCTCGTCGACGACGATGCCGAAATATCCCAGCTGCGCCATCTGGTCGATGAGCGAGCGAGGAATGTCTCCCTTCTCAGGGTCGAGGCGATTTGCGAGCGGGAGAACCTCGTTCATGGCGAAGTCCCGCGCGCTCTCTTGGATCATCAAGCGCTCTTCAGTCATCCATCCCATGGTCTGTCTTTCCTACAAACTTGTGATCATCATCGGTGGCCGTTCCAGGTCAGTCCGATGGCGTCTTTGACGACCCAGGCTGTGCTGGGCGCGATAGAATGGCAAGCGCTCCAGCGGACGCATTACAGATGCAATGGCAATGGACGGCTTCGATCCTGCGTTCAAGCCTAGCTTTGTGCCGGGCTGCAACGCGTTTGTAGCTGTGCAGGAGGCGCTATTGGTCGGCAATAGGTGTCGCAGGACCGATCTTATTACACCTGTAAACAGTCACTCGGCTCGCATGTTGGGTGTCGTGTTCTTCCAAGATCCATGCATAATCAAGTCGGCGAAGGCAATTGAATGATCTTCGCGAAGAAGCATTGGGAACAAGCCAAAATATTGGCCGAGCACGTTGTGCCAATGGGAATGGCACACGCGTAGATCAGAAGATCGCTTATCGTGTATTCAAATCACATGGAGCGTGATCAGGTCAGAGGATGATGATTTTTACGGCCTATCGTAAGAACCGAAGCATGGTTTCGCCAAATCGTAGGGTCGTTGCTTGGGCTGATCGCGCGCGCCAGGGTTGCCGATTAACCGTTTCATAGAAAATTCGCGGAGTGTCGAAACAAATCGGCGCCCGGGACGCAGGGAGAGATTGCGATGAGGAAGTATGTATTCATGTGCTCGGCGGCGTTGCTACAATGCTGCAGCGTCGCTGCGCAGGCCCAGACGGGTGGCACGCCGCCGAGCGCTGACGCTGACACGTCAACACCTCCACCAGCGAATTCGGAAGATATTATCGTCACCGCTCAGCGCAGGGAACAATCCGTCCTTCAGGTGCCAATCGCGATCTCCGCAATTGGCGGAGATGCCTTGGCGAACAGGGGTGTGGTCGATACCAGCCAACTCGCAGCGACAGTCCCCAACCTTCAGGTGAACAGCGCTTACGGCAAGACTCAACCGAACTTCTCGATGCGCGGGATCGGCGTCGGGAATGAGTATAACGCGAACCAAGCGTCTCCCATCGGTGTCTATATCGACGACGCCTATATTGCTTCCCGGGCAAGCCATGGCGCGCAGTTGTTCGACCTTGAGCGGGTCGAGGTCCTGAGGGGGCCGCAGGGAACCCTCTTTGGACGCAACACTACCGGCGGTGCGATCAATATCATAACCAAGGTACCCACCCTTCAGGACAATGGCGGGTATGCGGAGGCCGGTTACGGGAACTTCAACGCCGTTCATCTTCAGGGAGCCGTTGAAGGCGCCGTAGTGCCCGACGTGCTCGGCGTTCGCTTCTCCATGAACTTCGATCGAAATGATCCTAAATTCAATAACCTGATCCCGGGCCAGCGCGACCCGGACGGCGGCAAGAGTTTTGCTGCTCGCCTTGCCGTCCGGATCAAGCCCGCCGACGGATTGGATATCAATCTGAAAATGTATGGCTCTGAAGACCGACTCACCCAGACTGCCCTGCACGCGGTAGGGACTGGCCCGGGCGGTGTGAACCCGTTGACCGGCTACTCCCGATCGGGCCTCGGGTTCTTTGACGTCGAGAGCGGAAAACTGGGCTTTCGCGAAAACAATGCGTGGGGGTTTCTCGGCCGCGTGAGCTACGATGTGAGCGATGCGCTGACCGTGAGTTCGTTGACGTCTTATGATGGCGGCTACTTTGCGGTGCGCAACGATTCGGGCGCCTCGCCATTCGAATTGCTGGACTTCTATCAGCAGTCGACGAGCCGGCAATTCAATCAGGAAATCAAAGCGACCTATTCCAAGGGACCGGTCAATCTGATTGTCGGGGGGTATTACGGGCGGGATACGAGCACCTCGGACAACCGTTTTGAGTTCTACTTCTTCCGTCGGGATCAAGGGCTGCCGGCGGATCCGACGGGTGCCAATGGGGGCTTCACCATTTTCCATCATTACAAGCAGGTGCGGACCTCTAAGGCCGTATTCGCTCAGCTCGATTTCGAGCTCAACGATCATTTCACTATCACAGCCGGCGGGCGATATACGTGGGACCAAGCACGTTATGAGCAAGGCCTTGCCTATATCGGGGACTATTCGTTTAATCCCATCGTCTACACCGTCGGCGCTGATCAGAGCGGCACGCCAATCCCCACCAGAAAGGGATCGGACGGGGCCGCGACATATCGTGCGGCGCTGACCTACACATTTGACAGCGGTGCGATCGCCTATGCTAGCTTCAATCATGGGTACCGTGCCGGGACCTTCAATGGAGCGGCCTACCTCGATCAATCGCAGATCTACTACACCAAGCCGGAGACGGTGAATGCCTTCGAAATCGGCACCAAAGGTCGTCTGTTTGGCGGCGCGCTCACCTATTCGGCATCGGTATTCTTGAATAAGTATAAGAACCAGCAGACGGTCGAACTAGCCGGGATCGTCAGTTTCCTACGGAACGCTGGCAAGTCGACGATCTATGGCGGCGAGTTGGAACTGACCGGCCGCATTGGCCCGGACTTGCGCGTTCACGGTTCCCTCGGACTGTTGCATTCCAAATATGACAGCCTGACCTTGTCTGGCGTAAATCTGGCGGGCAACGAACTGCCCTTTGCCCCCAAGATCACAGCAAACTTTGGGGTGGACTGGACGGTCGGCGAGGTCGGCGGCGGGGACTTCGTGTTCATGCCCAGCGTCTCTTATGTGAGCCGTCAGTATTTCTCGCCGTTCAACGAGAAGCCTTCGTTTGTCGGCGACCCGGTAGGAAATTACCGGCTTCAGCAGGACGGCTACGCGAAGATCGACGCGTCTCTGTCATGGACCCGCGATCGGCTGTCAGTGCGAGCCGCGGTGAATAATCTCCTGCAGCGCAAGTACTACGTTTATGGCATCGATCTGCGAAGCGCACTGGGCTTCGACCTGCTCACGCCGTCCAGCCCTAGGACGTACACGCTAACCCTGCGCCGCTCATTCTGATGCAGTTCTAAGGCGAGCACTCGGCGTTACACATTACAGGTGTAATCACGGAGTGCTCGCCGTTTTCGGGCCTCGCGCGCAAGGATTTCCGTACCTAGGTTCGGCCCGGACATAGGAGATGATGCGATGAGCAGCGATCTGATTCACTTTATCAATGGTTTGGATGTGGCCCCGGGATCGGGAGCGTTCATCGACAACTATGCTCCGGCGACAGGGGAAGTCATCGGCCGAGTGGCGGCTGGCGACGCGCTGGACGTCGAAGCTGCGGTGAAAGCTGCGTCGGCGGCTCTGCCAGCTTGGCGCGACCATCGTCCGATCGTTCGTGGGCGCATCCTCACGGAAATCGCACGTAAGATGCGCGAGCAGATTGAAAGTCTTGCGGCTCTCGAGGCCGAAGACACCGGGAAGCCTCAGTGGCAGGCGGTCAACGAAGTGGAAGGGGCTGCGCAGTATTTCGAGTACTACGGCGGTCTTGTGAATCTTCCGCAGGGCGATGTCATCAACCTCGGTTCTCCGTACCACAGCTACACGCGCCGAGAGCCATTTGGCGTCGTCGGGGCTATTTTGCCGTGGAACGGGCCGATTAACCAGGCTGCGCGGGCAGTCGCTCCTGCAATTGCTGCAGGCAACGTCGTCGTCGCCAAACCATCGGAGGAGACTTCGCGCTCGCTCATTGCACTCGCGCGGCTTGCTGTCGATGAGTGTGGGTTGCCTGCTGGTGTGCTCAATGTGGTGCTGGGCAGTGGCAAGGGCGTTGGTGAGCCGCTAGTGGCCAATCCAGGCGTCCGCAAGGTCATGTTTACAGGCAGCGTGCGAGCTGGCCGCGAAATCGGTCACATTGCGGCCGACCGAATTATTCCGCTGACGTTGGAACTGGGGGGCAAGTCACCCAACATTGTGTTTGAGGATGCAGACCTCGATGCCGCCGCGCAGGTCGCAGCCCGGGCATTCACGATGAACGCTGGGCAAATTTGTAGCCTTGGAACTCGCCTACTCGTTCAGGACAGCATCTACGATGCGCTGCTGGACCGACTGGTGCCCTTGGTCGAAGCTCTCAAAGTTGGTGTCGAGAAAGACTCTTCGTTCGGAGCTTTGACGACCAAGGCTCAGCTCGAGCGCGTCGAAGGTTTCCATGCCGTTGCTGAAAACGATGGCGCTACCCGTGTCACGGGTGGGCCCGGCAATCCGACTGGGACCAATGGATGGTTCGTACAGCCGACCATCTACACCAATGTCAGCGAGCAGATGCGCATTGCGCGGGAAGAAGTGTTCGGCCCGGTGCTTGCCGTCATTAAGTTCTCCGATGAGGCCGAGGCACTGAGGATAGCTAATGATTCCGAGTTCGGCCTTGCTGCAGGGGTTTGGACGCGGGACATCAGCCGCGCACTGCGAATGGCGAACGGGCTGGAGGCCGGCCAGGTCTACGTCAACGACTACATGAACGGCGGCGTCGAGACCCCGTTTGGTGGTTATAAGAACAGCGGCTATGGGCGGGAAAAGGGGATCGAGGCCCTCCTGCAGTACAGCCAGCTTAAGTGCGTCACAATCAAGCTTTGAGAGCGCCGTTAAGGCAATTGGGAGAAGCTTGAGATGACCGATTTAGTCCGTCCGCGGCGTAGTGCGTTGTACCTGCCTGCGTCGAATGCGAAGGCCATGGAAAAGGCGCGCTCGGTAGATGCAGATGTCATCATCATCGATCTTGAAGATGCGGTAAGCCCCGATGCGAAGGAGGCCGCGCGCGACGCGGCTGTGACTTCGATCGCGCGGGGCGGCTATGGTCGTCGCGAGGTGGTCCTGCGCGTCAATGGGCTCGATACACCTTGGGGAAAGGAGGATCTCGCCGCCGCCACCGCGTCTGGTGCCGATGCCGTTCTCGTCCCCAAGGTCAACGGTGCCGCCGATATAGCCCTCTACGACGAGGCCCTTCGGGAAGCTCCCCCGGGGGTGGAGCTGTGGGCAATGGTAGAAACCAGTCGATCGGTCTTCACTCTTGATAGCATTGCCGCGACCGCTGCGAACTCTCGTCTGTCGGTTCTGGTACTGGGGACCAATGATCTCGCGAAAGAGATGCGTTTGCGGCCAAGCCGTGATCGCGCGCCGTTTCTTCCGATTCTGACTATGGCGGTTGCCGCGGCGGCGGCGCATGGGCTGAATGTCTTGGATGGCGTTTGCAACGACTTCAAGGATTTCGAGCTGTTGCGCGCGGAGTGCGAACAGGGGGTTGCATTTGGCATGGACGGCAAGACGCTGATCCACCCTGGCCAGATTGCGCTTTGCAATGAGATCTTCTCACCGAGCCCGCAAGATCTGGAATGGGCCGACGACATCATAGCTGCCTTCGCTCTTGAAGAGAACGCTGGCAAAGGCGCGATCAGTCTGAAGGGGAAAATGGTCGAGCTTCTTCATTTGGTCGAGGCCCGGCGTCTCCGAGGCGTGTCCGACCGGATCCACGCCGATGTTGGATAGTCACACGCCCGTTGATACGGGCGCGGGGAAGGGCGGCGTCCGGCTTGCAAGTCTGGCTGCACAGTGGGCGCTGCTCGTGGCGTTGGCATTTGCACTTACGTGGGTGCTTACCCGCCTGGATGTCGTGGGAGCGTCCTTCCAGGCGCCGCTTCTGGCGGGCTTGGCATTTGCGATCATGGGGTCCCCCCTGCGCATGCGCCATGAAATAACCGTCGTAGCACAAGGGGTGATCGGGTGCATTGTCGCCCGATCACTGGAGCCCGAGATCCTGGTCTTCATTTTGGGGCACTGGTTCGCAATTGGCCTGCTTCTACTTTCGACGGGTGCCGCAAGCGTGTTTCTTGCATGGGGGCTCATCCGCTTTCGGGTTCTAGATGGTGAGACGGCGGCCTGGGCGTCCATGCCGGGGGCATCCGCGATTATGGTCGCGCTGGCTTCTGAGCGGGGCGCTGACGCGCGAGCGGTGGCGACGATGCAATACCTGCGACTGATCATCGTTGTCGCGACCGCGACCTTCATCGCGTCCTTACTGACTAATTCGGCGACGCCTGCACTTCATGCGGCGGCGAAGAGTACAGAGGTTTCGCTCGCATTCGAACCTGTCCGAAGCTTCTGGGCGGCTGTAATCATTATTGTCGGGATCACGATCGGAAAGCTATCGCGCGTCCCTGCTGGTCCGCTTTTGTTCACTACGGTGGTAGCGACGTTCCTGCGCTACCATGAGTTCGAGATTGTCGTTCCCGACTGGATGCGGATTGCCGCATATGGCGGACTGGGGTTGTTCATCGGTTTGCAGTTCGATCGCGCGAACGTTCTGCGCATCGCGCGCACGCTTCCTGCCATGCTGGCCGGCATCGTGTTCCTTATGGTTTTTTGTGCACTGAGTGGTTTCGTCTTTGCCTGGTGGCTGGGGGTGGATCCGATAACCGGATTTCTGGCTACGAGCCCCGGCGGGATCGATTCCATCGCTATCCTGGCCTCAGGCGCACACGCCGACATGTCCATCGTGATGACATTCCAGGCAATTCGTTTCTTTGCGCTACTGCTTGCAGCGCCTTGGCTAGTCCGCCTTGCAAAGCAGGCGGAGCGGCGTAACCCGACTGCGTGAGCGGACGAGGCAGCCGGAGCACCCCGCGATTTGCCCCGTGTCGAAGGAGCGCACACGGGAGCGAGGCGGTGCGGGAGCGTAATAGGACGGCCCTCGCTTCTAGGTACACAAGGCGTGTCACATGAGGGGCGACGGTCATCGCCTTCGGCAAGTGGTGCTGGCATGTGCGGAGGCGAATTTCAGTAGCGCGGGCTACACTAGAACTTCGGTGTCCAATATCGCTAGGGAGATAGGGATATCCAAAGCCTACATTTATAAATTCTTTAATTCCAAACAGGACATCGCAGATACCATCTGTACGCGAGATTACGCTGCCATGCTGAATGTCGCCAACGAGGCATATACAGCGAAAGACACGGCAACCGGGAAATTCAGACGCTTTGTCCGGAGTCTTTCGGAGCAAAACCAGGCCCGCCGCTTGACGGTGGGCTATGAGCTACTCGCTCTGTCTGCCCGCGACAATTGGCCTTCCTATGAATCTTATGATGCGCAGATCGTCCTGTTTCTCCGCAGAGTGATTTTGGAGGGGCGTGCGGCAAGCGAGTTCGAAAGATCAGTTCCGTTGACAGATGTCGTTCGCGGCATAAGTCTGGCGTTCGGTTCTTGGCACAATCCGGCGCTGGTCGAGTTGAATGCGGACACGGACGTCTTCGAGGCTGCGGCGATTTCAAATTTGGTGTTGCGCAGCCTCGCTCCCTGATGACAGTGCCAGTTGATTGAAGGCGTCGCCGGACATTCAACCGGTAGGGGTTTTGCGCGGTGATAGAAATGAATGCGCGGGTGGCGCTTGCAGCGAAGTTCGATCAGTGGGCCGAGGTAGGCCTGGATAATGTCGATTGTCCGGTCGCTCGAATATTTGACCACGCGGGGGACCGCTGGTCGATGCTGCTCGTCAGTGCGCTGGCTTCGGGGCCGCAGCGTTTTAATGCGCTTTCCCGCATGCTGCCCGAAACCTCGAGGCGTCTGCTCACGCAGACTTTGAGGAGGCTGGAGGCAGACGGGCTCTTGAACCGTGAGGTTCGAGCGACCATGCCGCCGTGCGTCATTTACACGTTGAGCGAGGTCGGCGAGAGTTTCGCGGAGCCGGCGCTCAAGCTAATTGAGTGGGCGGAAGGAAGCTGTGCGCAGATCACATTGGCGCGCGTCCGGGCATCGGCGCTTTATGGACCGGCAGCCTCAGACGATTAGCTTCCTCGGCGATATGGGAACACGGCGCTCACCTGGAATCGATGAATAAGCGTCGGGGTAGGTTGCGAGATCAAGGCTGCAGCCGGACGATCCGGCTGCAGCTCTCGATGGACAGGAACCTAAACTACATCCCGTAGAGCTCGGCTTTCGCCAGCGTACCACGTACAAGACGCAAGGTCGCAGCATCGATCATGTTGCCCTCGAACATGGCCGCACCGAGGCCCTCGTCCTGCGCTGCAAGGAAGGCGGTTTCCATGCGCCGGGCGCGATCGACCTCGGCAACGGCGGGGGCGAAGATTTCGAGCGCCGGCGCGATCTGTGAAGGATGGATTGCCCATTTCCCGACCATGCCGAGTGCTTTTGCCATACCGGCCTGAGCGCGGTAACCGGCATCGTTACGGATGTCGGTATAGGGCCCGTCGATAGCATCGATGCCAGCTGCACGTGCTGCCATGGTCAACCTGAAGCGCGCGTAATGAAGTACGTCGCCGGGATAGACAGCCTGGTCACCGATCGCAAGCCAGTCGATACCTTGTGATGAGCTATAATCGCCCATACCGAAGATCAGAGCTTCCATGCGGTCGGAACAAGTCGAGATTTCCTCGACGTTCTGCAAAGCCTGAACTTCTTCAACCAAAACCTCTATGCCGATGCGGCGGTCCAGGTTGAGCTTCGTTTCTAGCTGGCCGAGCATGCGGTCAAGGAAGATCACATCCGCTGCGCTATAGGGCTTCGTGAGCATAATCGTGTCGATATTCGCTCCGGCCTTCTCGACCAGGGTGATGATATCGTCATGGCACCACTGCGTCGTTACGTCGTTGATTCGAACGCAGCGCGTTTTGGTGCCCCAATCGAGGTTGTTAAGAGCCCAGGCTATCTTGTCGCGAGCCTCGACTTTTGCGCTTGGAGCAACCGCATCCTCGAGGTCGCAAAAGACATGGTCCGTATTCGATGCGGCCGCCTTGGCTAGCATTTTTTCACTGCTGCCCGGAACGGATAATTGCGATCGCCGGGGGCGAGCGGGGCGGGTGGTCATTGAACAGGCTCCTTTGCTAATGCTGATTTTCGGGTCGCGGAGCGGGCGCGCATGACGGCTTCGATTTCGGCGTCACTAAGGCCCGCTTCACGCAGTCGGGTAATTGTATTCTCGCCGAGGAAAGGGCTACGCCGACGGACGCCGCCCGGCGTTTCTGTCATCTTGATAGGTACACCGGCAATTCTGACGGGAGCGCCGCCGGGATGTTCCGACTCTACAATCATCTCTCGGGCAGCGAAGTGTGGGTCGTTAATGATCTCGGAGATGTCCATGATCAGGCTGAAGGGGATTCGCCCGCCCAACTTTTCCTTCAATTCAAGTTTGGAAAGGCTGGTGGTGATGGCGGTGACCTCTGTGATGAGGTCGAGTTTGTTCTTTGCGCGTGACGCTTCGCTGGCAAATCGCTTGTCGGCCAGTAGTCGGGGGACATCGAGACTCTCGCAAAGGATTTTGAAGAAATTGTCTCCCATCGTTGCGATCGTCACAAAGCCGTCTTTCGCCGGGAAGACGCCGAACGGGCAGAAGAACGGGTGGTGGTTGCCTTCGGGACCCGGCACGAGTCCGAGAACGGAATTTTGCCAGACCGTCCTTTCACATATCGCAAGGATCGCGTCGGCCATGGCCACATCGACGAACTGCCCAACACCGGTCGCGCGGGCATGATGGATTGCTGCTAAGACACCGAAAGCCAAGAACATGCCTGGAACGATATCCCCAACGCCGGGTCCGACCTTGGTGGGCGTTGCAGCATCCGGGCCGGTGATCGCGATGAGGCCGCCCATCGCTTGCGCGACCACGTCGAATGCGGGCCAGTCTGCATACGGTGAGGCGCCTGTCCGAGAATCTCCGAAGCCTCGAAGAGAACCGTACACCAGGCGGGGATTTATGGCTCGAAGCGTCTCGTAAGAGAGCCCAAGCCGATCCATGACGCCTGAGCGAAAGTTCTCGACGATCGCGTCGGCGTCGCGCACGAGGGCGATCAGCGCAGCCTTACCCTCGGGCGTTTTGAGGTCGAGTACCACGCTTTCCTTGTTCCGGCCGATACTATGGAAGTAGCCGCCAAGCTGCTGGAGTTCGTCATCCTCACGGAACGGCCCCGCGTCGCGGCAGATCTCGCCCTCTGGTGGCTCGACCTTAATAACCTGAGCACCCTGATCGGCCAACATCATGGTTGCGTAAGGGCCGGACAGGAGCTGTGTAAGATCGATAATCTTCAGGTCGGACAGAGCCCCAAATCCACTCCCGTTGCTGCTTACCATCTCGGCACCTCTGATTTTATTTATGGAACGCCGTTGGACTCGCGCACGCGGCGCAGGCTATTTCGACGCCGCAGTCACGATGCGCAACAGGCCTCGGAAGGGCAAGCGGCGGCTGTATTCGAAAGAGGTCTAATTACAGATGTAGTGAGTAGGCGCCGTCGTGAGTTGCTCGGTCACTTCGAGTGATCAGTGTGGTAGGCCTTAGCCTAATGACAAGCGCAGCAGCACTTCCAGCCCTTCGGGTCGCGCCGTCGAGTAAAAGTTGCTTAAATTCACGCTGAGCAAAAAACGTCGCTCCTTGCGCTGTGCAGGCCCTGCGCGGCGTCGCGGTCGCACCGAAATCGTGGAATATCTACTGCATATGCAATGGCGCCGGAAGCTGTGTGGCAACGCGAGTGGTGCCAGACATGTGCCTGGTTGTTTCGTGAACGATCGCTTCGATTGTTCAGGAGATGGCAGCGCGGCTGGCAAAACCTGAAGGTGAACTATGAAAGAAAAAGAAAATATCGCGGGTGATCGCGTGAAGGTTACGATGCGAGGGCATGTTGCCGATGTGCGGCTGGCTCGGCCGGAGAAGCTCAATGCGCTCGACGTAGCCATGTTTCAGAGAATAAGCGATGTTGCAGCTGAGCTGGCAGACGATCGAAGCGTCAGGGCAGTCGTATTGTCCGGGGAGGGCAAGGCTTTCTGCGCCGGGATCGACTTGGAGTGCCTTTCGTCCCTGAACAGGCCAGAGGGCCATGCTGCACTCCTTGCGCGCACGCATGGTAGCTCCAATCTATTTCAGAACGCGGCTTTGGCATGGCGGCAGTTGGATGTCCCCGTCATTGCTGCTCTGCACGGAAACGTGTTCGGTGGTGGGTTTCAACTCGGACTCGCGGCGGATATTCGCGTCGCGGATCCAGCGAGCCGGTTTTCTATCATGGAGACGCGTTGGGGGATCGTTCCCGACATGGGCGGCACTTTGCTGATGCGAGCCTACGCACGTGAAGATGTGATCCGCGAGCTCACCTACACCGGTAAAACGTTCACCGCGCCGGAAGCTCTGGCGTTCGGCTTCGTCACCCAAGTCGCTGAGGAGCCGATTGCCGTCGCACTGGCTCTTGCCGAAGATATTGCTGGTCGGAGTCCCGACGCGATCCGCGCAGCAAAACGACTATTCAATGCGTCTCTGCCCCTAGAACCGGCGGCTCTGGCGCGCGAATCGGCGGAGCAAATTCTGCTGTTCCAAGGCCACAATCACCGGGAGGCGGTTAGTGCGAACCTCGAACGGCGCTCGCCCGACTTTCGCTAATCGCAGGACATTTCGAGAAATAGCGCGGGGCGCACCCGTATGTGGAGAGGTATATGCTGGCTAGAGAGTTGATCGCTGGGCTGAATGAGACCCATGCCTTGTTTCGTGACACTGTTCGACGTTTTTTGAAAGAGGAGCTTGCTCCCCACGAAGAGCGTTTCGAGAGCGGGGGCAGCACGGACCGCGAGTTCTGGCTTAAGGCCGGAGCCGCGGGTTTGTTGTGCCCGCAGGTCCCGGAAGCCTACGGTGGGCTTGGACTCGACTTCCGCTATAATGCAATCGTCGCTGAGGAACTCGCGTACGCCGGCTCGTCGATCGCACTGGGAGTGCATTCTGACATCACGCCGGAATATCTCATCCATTTCGGCACCGTGGCGCAGAAGGAGCGCTACCTGCCCGCAATGGTGTCAGGTGAGTGTGTTACGGCAATCGTGATGACGGAGCCGGGCGGCGGATCGGACCTGGCTCGGCTAAGGACGTCTGCCCGTCGTGTCGGGGATAGTTTTGTCGTCAACGGTGCCAAGACGTTCATTAGCAACGGCCAAAACGCGGATCTGCTGGTAATGGCCGTCCGGACGGGAGGAGAGGGCGCGCGCGGGATTTCGATGCTCCTTGTCGATGCCGACCTGCCCGGAGTGACGCGTGGTCGCAATCTGGACAAGATCGGCCAGCACAGCTCGGATACCTCGGAGCTGTTTTTCAGTGACGTGGAGGTGCCAGCGGATCGGCTGCTCGGAGTGGAAAATTCGGGCTTCGCAATGATGATGGAGTTGTTGCCTCAGGAACGCCTGTCGATCGCAATCACCGCCCAAGCATCTGCGCAGCGCGCCTTTGACGAAGTGGTCGCATTCACGAAGCAGCGCGGGGCCTTCGGCAAGACCGTCTTTGATTTCCAGAATACCCGCTTCAATCTCGCGGATATGGCGACGAATCTGCAGGTAGGGTGGGCCCATGTGGATTGGGCGGTCGACAGGTTAATCAGGGGTCAGCTGTTGCCGAGCGAGGCCTCCGCCGCCAAGCTCTGGCATACGGAGACGCAATGGAAAATTATCGACATGGCCCTGCAGCTTCATGGTGGCTCGGGGTACATGAACGAGTATCTGATCGCGCGCCTCTGGCGCGACGCGCGGGTCCTGCGGATCTATGGAGGCACGTCTGAGATCATGAAGGAGGTCATCGGGCGGTCGCTCTAGCGGATGACGCAGGGAGTGTGCCTTGCAACCGACCGGCGCCGAGTAGCGGTCTATTGCCGGCTTGCAATCACCGATTTACGTTCAATGAAGGGTTTGAGGAATGGCGGTCCTCAAACCCTTCATTGTATCAACCTACTCTGTCGATGCCTTCCGGTGTAAGGCGCAGCTTATGCCAGGGTTCTTGCGGGCGAAGGAACATTGGCATCGCCGAGATAGCCTTGCAGCCGGTTGGTGATGATCTCCTTGGCCTGGGCGACTATCCGTTGGATCAGCTCCGCTACCGATGGCACGTCGTTGATCAAGCCCGCGACCATTCCGCAACTCCACGCGCCCGCTTCGAGTTGCCCTTCCTTCATGATAGCCGGGTAGATCCCAGCGACTTCCGGAGCGACGTCTGCGAACGTCAGCGCACTGCCGAGTTGCCTTTCTTTCTCGAGAAGCCGCTCAACGGCTGAGTTTGTCAGCACTCGCTCGGTGTTGCGCAGTCCGCGCATCACCAGGCGCGTGTCGAGCTCGCTGGCGCCGACGATTGCGTCCTTAACGTTCTGATGAACGGGGGCCTCTGTCGTCGCGATGAAGCGCGTGCCCATGTTAATCCCGTGGGCACCGAGTGCAAGCGCCGCCGCAAGCGACCTACCATCGGCCATGCCACCCGATGCGACAAAGGGAATCTTGAGGGAATCCGCTGCGCGAGGCAGGAGGATCATGTTTGGGATGTCGTCCTCCCCGGGGTGACCGCCGCATTCAAAGCCGTCCACACTGACGGCATCGCAGCCAATCGACTCAGCTTTCAGGGCGTGGCGGACGGAGGTGCATTTGTGGATTACCTTGATGCCCGCGTCGTGCAGCATTGGTAACCATGCTTGTGGGTTGTTGCCCGCGGTCTCGACGACTTTGACTCTGCTGTTGACGATGGCCTCGACGTAACCCGGATAGTCCGGCGGCGTCACCGAGGGAAGGAATGTGAGATTCACGCCGAATGGCTTGTCCGTCATGGACGAGCACCGTTCGATCTCCGCTGTCAGCGCGGCAGGTGTACGCTGGGTGAGGCCGGTGATAATGCCAAGTCCGCCTGCGTTTGAGACTGCCGCTGCAAGCTCCGCAAGGCCGACAAAGTGCATTCCGCCCTGAATGATCGGGTACTGAATCTCGAACAGGTCTGTGATCGGGGTACGCATACTCATCCTCATCCTCCGAATTGTGCTTCTATCGATTTGATCAGCGACAGGTCGCGCTATGCGACTTTTCGCTGGTGATCGGCTCCGCGTAATAGCGCGATGTGATTGCCCCAGAGCACCAGGCGGTTCCCCGTACATTCGATCCACGACCCCGAGTGTAGGCGTCGCCGTAATAACGAATACTTAGCTTGGGTGGGCAGTTTCCGGCGTTTTCAAACGACGCAGATTTGTAAGGCTTGCGCTGTGTGGTCGGTTCTGTCTGTTGTGAATGTGATACCGACAAGCCTGTTTTCGGCTAGGCAAAAGGTGTCATCTCGGGGCCAAATTGCATCTGTAATCACTCTTGCCTGCAGTCGGGAGGCTGTTGTCCTGCACGAGGAGGAGGGTCACTATACGGGTGAAGAATTTGGAAGGATGCGCAGTGAGTGACATTCGCGACAGAGCGAAGTTGTGGGAAAAGGGGCGGCTGTTCGAGGACTTCGTGGTCGGCGAGCAGTTCAACCATCATTGGGGAAGAACGATCACTGAAAGTGATACGATCACCTTCAGCACGCTGACCCTGACGTTCAATCCGCTCTATTTCAATAGAGACTACGCAAGGGAACTTGGGCACCCGGATATCGTGGTCAACCCGCACCTCCTATTCAACGTCGTTCTTGGCATGAGTGTGGAGGATCTATCTGAAATCGGCGGGCCGTTCCTCGGCGTGTATGATCTTGTCTATCATCAGCCCGCTTATCCCGGAATCACGTTGAGAGCTCAGAGCGAAACGACAGAGACGCGGGTTTCGGAGAGCAATCCAGCCAACGGGATCGTCACCTGGTCGAGCCGCGGCATTGATTCTGATGGTACGACGATTGTCAGTTTCCGTCGATCCAATCTCGTGGGCCGCAGGACGGTTATGGGGGACTCGAAATGAACAACCTTGCTTCTCTTACCGGGTCGAACAATTATTTCGAGGACTTCGAGGTGGGCATCGCCATCCGCCATGCGCGGGGCAAAACGATGACTCCGCTCGAAAACGTCCTGATCACCAATATGGTATTGAATTCGGCAAGTGGCCATTTCAACCAGCACGAAATGGAAAATTCGCGGTTCGGGAAGATCCTTACTTTCGGCGGAGTGAATTTTTCGCTCGTCCTTGGTCTCAGCGCCCAGGACTGCTGTGAAAACGCGCTTGCCGAACTGGGACTCGATAACATTCGGCTCTCGAAGCCCGTGACCCATGGGGACACCCTTTACGCCTACAGCGAAGTGCTGGAGACCCGGGATAGCGAACAGGAAGATGCCGGGATTGTGCGCTTCCGCCATTATGGCTTCAATCAGCACGATGAGCAGGTGCTGCAACTCGAGCGCACTGCGCTTCTAAAGCGCCGGAGCCACTGGGCGCATCGATAACGCCCGGGGCACCTTGGCGACATTGGAATGGCTTTGAACAGAATTTCGCCAATTAAGGCGAGCTTAGCCTGAATACTGAAAATTGAGTAACATTAGCTTAGGAGAGTGATATGTCGGTGCTGAAGGTCTTGAGCCCAGAGAAAATTGCGGCCCTGTGTGATACTGACGGCGAGTTCCATCTCGCGGCAAAGGGCTGGACCGGCGGGTTCCGCTTCGAGGGCGAAACTGAGTCCTTGAGCCTGGTGGTCAAGGATGGACACGTTCATGCTGGCGACCCGGGCAATGGGCCGGACGTTGTTTCGATCAAGGGGCCGGACGAGCTCTGGGCATCGCTTCTGGCGCCGGTGCCCCCTCGCTACAAGAATGACTTGTGGCCGCTCGTTGGCAAAGGCTACATGGCTCTTACGGGTAGCGAACTCCTGTTCTCGCAGTATTTCCCTGCCCTTGCGCGCGTCGTCGAATTGCTGCGTCCGGCGAGTGGCTTGCCCGCGCATGAGGTGAAGGAGACGCTGCAACATGGCCGGATCGACAGCCCGGTAGGGCGCTACATCCACCTCGATCTCGAAGGCCAGGATTACCGTGTCTATTTCGAGGAGGCTGGATCCGGGATTCCCCTGATTCTGCAGCACACTGCCGGCTGCCACGGCTCGCAGTGGCGCCATTTCTTCGAATGCAAGGAAATCACCGATCATTTCCGATTGATCGCTTATGATCTGCCGTATCATGGCAAGTCGCTCCCGCCGGTTGGACCTCAGTGGTGGACTGAACAGTACAAGCTGCGCGGTGACTTCCTCCGTTCGGTGCCCGTGACCCTTGCGAAAGCGCTCAACCTCGACAAGCCGGTGTTCATGGGTTGTTCGGTGGGTGGCCTGTTGGCCCTTGACCTGGCTCGGTACCACCCCGAGGAATTCCGGGCGGTTATTTCGGTTGAGGGCGTGCTTAAGACTGATATCCCGATCGACAATCCGGTGATCACGACCATGTGGGATCCCCGCGTCAGCAACGACTATAAGGCGCGCATGATGGACAGCCTCATGAGTCCGACATCGCCAGTCGCTTACCGCAAGGAGACGTCGCTGATGTATGCGGCAGGGTGGCCGCAGACATTCATGGGCGATCTGAACTACTATATCGAAGATTTCGATATGCGTACCGAGGCCAAGAATATCGATACCAGCAAGGTGGCGGTCCATATCCTCAACGGGGAATACGACTACACCGGGTCGATCGAAAAGGGCCGTGAGGCGCACGAAGCGATCCCGGGGTCGACTTGGCTCGGCATGGACGATATCGGGCACTTCGGCATGTCGGAGAATCCGGAAAAGTTCATCGAATATCTCCTGCCGGTACTCCAAACCGTCCGGGAAGCCGGCGCAAACGTGGCAGAGAACGTCTCGGCCTGACGTCTGGTAGTAATTCCCACCGGGCTATGGCAGGCCCGCAGCCCGGTGGGAACAAGTGGGACTTGGTCGTTGGATTGAATCCGGCGATGGAGCGGGCCGGCTGAAAGACACAACGCGATGTCCAGCCGGTAGGGCTGGCTCCATCCATTTGCCGCACATGATGATTGACACAGGCAGTTTCTCCAGATTTGAACGTAACATGAGATCGGTAAAATCAGCCGAGCGGACACTAGCGCTCTTCGAACTGTTCTCCCGGCGGCAGCGCCCGTTGACGGTCGGGCGAATCGCCGACGAACTTTCGATGCCACAGCCCAGCGTCAGTATGTTGCTGGCGAACCTGCGCGAACTGGGTTACGTGACTTATGATGCCGAGGGGCGGACCTATGTGCCCACCATCCGGGTGGCGCTACTGGGCAGCTGGATCAATCGGCAGTTCGACCGGGCCGGCTCCCTCACTGCGACGTTGGCCGACCTGCAGCAGGAGATCATGGAGACGGTTTTTATCGGGATCCAGAACGGGGCATTCGCGCAATATGTCTCGGCCATACATTACCACGACCCGCGGGCAATGCGGGCAGAATCGGGCCAGCATAGGCTGTTGACCGGCTCTGCCGTGGGGCGGGTCCTGCTTTCGCTCAAGCCGGACGCGGAGATTTTGCGGTGGCTTCATCGCTGCAACGCGGAAGCTACGGATGAAAGGTTGCAGATTCCCGCTTCGGCTTTCATGACGATTATCGAGGAAATACGCGAACGTGGCTATGCCCAGACAAGCGGGGATATGACACCTACCTTTGGCGGGATCGCAGTCGCCGTGCCGGGGCCGATCGGCCTCATGCCAATGGCGATTGGCGCAGGTGTCCCGCTCGAGCGCATGGATCTCAAGCGAGACAGGATTGCCGCAGCCCTCAAGCGGGTAAGCGAAGTACTCGCCGCGATCGCTTAGCCCGACCCGCGGAGCCGAGCTTCTTGCCGGGACGCGCTGTCCCTGCCATCAAAGGACGGGATGGCAGAACCGATCAGCTGAACTAGCGGTGCGTCGATTAGGCGGGCTGCGAAGCGCTGAATTCCGAATCGAGTGCACGGCCAGCCGTTCGCGAGCAATCCACAAGCTTCTTTTGCGAGTAATTGAGTCGGGCGTAAGAGGAAAGGCCGCGCAAATTGAGCAGCACGTAGTCCGTGATCCGGTCCGCGTCTTTTTTCCGAGCATGCTGGGCGACATAATCCTTGATCACGTCGCTGACTGATTGCGCCATGCGATTAGCAACCTCACGGGCCTGAGCGTCGTCGGCCTGCATGGCCTCGGTGATCATGCAGCCAAGCTGGTCCGGATTGCGCGTATAATGCCGGGCCGCCGCGACCATGAGGTCGGTCAAGGCCTCCGCCGGAGGCCTCCCCGCCTTGAGAAATTTTGCGATCGGCAGGAAATTGCCCGATTTGTACGACTCGAGGGTGCGTTCAAACAAGGCAAGCTTGCTACCATACGCGGCATAGAGGCTGGGAGGATTTATCTCCAGAGCCTGGGTGAGGTCAGCGATGCTGACCGCGTCGTAGCCACGGGCGTGGAACAACAAGCGCGCTGTCTCAACACCGCCTTCGCGGTCGAATGCCGGCCTTCGTTGGCGCCTCTCCGTGGTCATGACGAGAATCCCTTCATCGGGGTCATATAGGCAGGACTACAGGAAATCTCAAGAAATCAAAGCAGGAATATAGCGAGCGCTATAAAATCCTTGCCAACTCAAGCGCGAGAATATAGCGACCCCTACAAGTTGGCGCACATTGAAGGAGTCGATCATGTCTTTCGCGCAGAAAATTGCGATCGTTACGGGTGGTTCGTCGGGAATCGGTTTCGCGGTGGCCCAGGAGCTCGTTTCCCAAGGTGCGCAGGTGATCATCACCGGTCGCAGCCAGGAAAAGCTCGATGCAGCAGTCAAGTTGCTGGGCGGAGAAGCCCGGGGCTTTCAGGCCGAGGTTTCGGATATAAGCGATCTCGAGCGGCTGTACGATGACGTGAAAATCCAGCGTGGCCGTATCGACCTCCTGGTGGCGAATGCTGGAGCCGGCGAGATTGTCCCGTTGCAGGCTGTCACGGAAGAACATTTCGAGCGGGCGTTCAGCGGTAACGTCAAGGGAGTGCTATTTACCGTGCAGAAGGCTCTGCCGCTGATGTCGGCAGGTAGCGCGGTCGTGATCATTGGCTCGACCTCGTCCATCCAGCCTGGGCCGGGCCTCAGCGTTTACGGCGGCACCAAGGCTGCCATTCGCGCGATGGTGCGCGGCTGGGTGGTGGACATCAAGGGCTCGGGAGTGCGCATCAACGTGGTAAGCCCCGGTCCGACGGACACGGACTCCTTGCGCTCCTTCTTCGGCGACCATGCCGATGAGATTCTCGAATACCTCAACGGGCGCAGCACGATCGGCCGGATTGGTCAGCCCGAGGAGATTGCCAAGGCGGTCGCATTCCTGGGCAGCGACGCCGCAAGCTATATCAATGGAACTGAGCTCTTCGTAGACGGCGGCGCATCGCAGGTCTGAAGACCGCCCTTATTTCCTAAGCCAATCATCGGGGGTGCGCCATGCAGCGCTCAATAAACGGGGGTTCTGCCGCTTCCCCGAGAGGGCGCGCGCTTGCCCTATGGACGGTTCTTGCAGCTCAGCTAATGCTGCAGATGGATTTCCTTATCGTGATCGTAGCGTTGCCCCGGATCCAGCAGGACTTGGGTTTTAGCCAAGCCGCACTTTCATGGGTTCCGAACGCGTTCGGCCTGGTTTTCGGCGGATTACTCCTCCTTGGGGGGCGGCTCGGCGATATGATGGGGCAAGTGCGGGCGTTTAAGACCGGGTTGGCCGTATTCGTCCTGGCTTCGCTCGCTGGCGGGCTGGCGCAGAGTCCGACGGTGCTTATTGCGGCGAGGGTCGTGCAGGGCATCGGCGCCGCGCTTTCCGGACCCAGCGTGCTGGCACTGGTCTTGGTAATGGCCCGCAATGACAACGAGCGAGCCAAGGGGATGTCCCTCTTCATCGCGGTGTCGTCTGTCGGCGCGTCGGCCGGCCTCATGCTGGGCGGACTGCTTACGCAGTTCCTGTCATGGCGCTGGTCCTTGCTCATCAACGTGCCAGTGGGTGTCATTGTAATCATGATGATTGGCCGGATTGTCACTGAGACACATCCCAAGCGAGCGCGTCTGGACATTGGGGGCGCCATAACGGCCACTCTGGGGTCTGCTGCCCTCGTCTACGGCTTCATCAGCACGGCCGATGCCGGCTGGCTTGCTTTGGGTCCGGTCGCATCCTTCCTAGCTGCGGGAGCGCTCTTCGCACTCTTCTTCCGCACGGAGCGATTGCATAGGGCGCCGCTTCTCAACCTCAGCCTGCTAAAGGACCGACGGCGCTTGGGAGGGCTGACCGTCATGGCGCTCATCGTTGGGATGCACTTCTCGGTGGTCTTCATGATGGTCCAGTACCTGCAGGAGGTCCTTGGTTGGTCGCCGCTCTTCGCTGGACTGGCGTACCTTCCGCTGACGGGAACGGTGTTCGGGATCACGCACTTTGTCCCTCGCCTTATGGAAGTACTCGGTGCGCAACGCCTCCTGATCGTGGGCAGTCTGACCGTGACCATAAGTTTCCTTGGTTTCTCGCTTCTCGATGATGACAGCTCATACTTCCCTGCGGTCTTTCTTCCGTTGCTGGTTCATGCTGTAGGGATTGCGCTGGTTTTTGCCCCCGGCACCGTGAGCATAATGGAGGGAGTGCCTGAAGAGCACGCGGGCGCGGCTCCGGGCTACTGCAGATGGACCAACAGATCGGGGGCGCGCTTGGCATCGCCGTGATCGCTTCGATCTCCGCGACACACGCGGTCCCAGGCCGGTTCGCGTCGGGGTTAGAGTCCGCATTTCTTGCAGCTGCTGTAATCGCGTTGGCCGCGGCAATCATAGCCTGGTGTGCCGTCGGCCGCGCTCCGGCCGGCGGCACCGATGGCGTTCGAACCGCCTGATGGGTCTCCCACGGCAAGGCGAATCATGTTCGGATGTAAGCCGATGTGAAATTTGATAACGAATTCGCAGAAGCCTCTGCTCGCTCCGAACTCGCTCGCGATCATCCGGGCAGGGGAGGGCTTTCCGTCGAGTCCATCATTGCCACCATGATCTTCGCGCTGATGGTGGTCGGTGTGTTCCTCTGGATGCGCAAGCTTTCTGCCGCTGCGCGGAGCGGCGCACGGCCGCGCGATGGCCGCAGCGGGCGCATGTGTCGTGTTGGGCGACGTCTTCGACGAGGAGGGGCAGGCGCTTGCAGACGAATTAGCACGTTATGTGCGTCTGGACGTCACATCGAAGTCAGACTGGGAGAATGCGATCGCTCAAGCGACAGAGCTCTTCGGGCGGCTCGAAATTTCGGGTCAACTCTGTCCAACCGGGATACGTCGCCACCCCGATGACACGCGCCATGGGGATGTTGCCCGTCGCATGTCAATTCCGCTTCGACGCGGCGCGCAGCCGGAGGACATTTCATTTCTTGCGCTCTATCTCGGGAGCGACGAGGCTGCTTTTGTCAGGGGCGCGGGATGCGTAATTGATGGCGGGCAGACAGCGCAGGCGCCGCTCGCGAGGGAATTTACCGAAAAAGCCTGACCAGCGCTTCATCGTCCACCATTCCAGCCGGCCTCACGGTAATGTCTTGCATGAGCCGATTTCCCGCAGGCGGAAGCATGACTGCTCGTGATCGTTGACAATGCCGACCGCCTGCATCCAGGCGTAGACGATGGTAGGCCCCACGAATTTGAAGCCTCTTGCTTTGAGATCCTTGGACACCAGGGCAGAGAGCTGGGATTGGGTGTTGTATCCGCTGCGGGCGATCGTTCGACCACTAGTGAATGACCAGCAGTAAACGGCGAAATCGTCACCGCTTGCCTGCATGGCATTAAATATGCGGGCGCCACCGATCGTGGCTTCAATTTTGGCGCGGGCGCGCACGATGCCGGGATCGGCCATTAGGCGGTCGATGTCGTGGCTATCGAAAGAAGCGACTGTGACTGGGTCGAAGTTAGCGCAAGCGGCACGGAAGGCATCCCGCTTGCGCAGGATGATCTCCCAGGAGAGCCCAGCTTGAAAACCCTCAAGCATCAAAGTTTGCCACAACATACGCGGATCGTGCTCGGGCACGCCCCATTCAGTGTCGTGGTAGACGCGCATCAGCGCGTTGGAATTCGCCCATGAGCAGCGATGCTTGGCCTTCGCCATCGGGCTCTCTCCTCTAATCACAGGTCTGTGATCGATGTGTCGGCAATGGTCTCGGCGAAGCCATCTCCAAACAGGCCCACAGGTGTCTGGAAGCCTGGGCAGGTTTCGCCAGCCAGCACGCGCCGCGCCGCCTCGGCAGCGGCAAGCGCGGTGAAGGTATAGCCGTTTACGGTATCGAGAATGGAGCGGAAAGTCTTGCCATCCTGCCCGGTCACTTCGACCGATGCGCGGTAGCGGTTGGATTCGCGCTGTTCGAGGGTCGGACCATCCGCCATCGCTGCAATGGCGCCGTCGGGGAAGGCTCCTTCCGAGACATGGACAAATGTCTCGATGTTCGGAATTTGCGTAGTGTGCCAGATCGTCATGACATCAGGCAGCGTTACCGGGAAAGAGATGGCAGGACCGTTGCCGAAATCGAATTCGCGCGCTTCGTCTGCGCTTCGTTCTACCAAGATTCCGTCGGTACGACGAAGGCACTGGACCGCCAGATTTTCACTTGCGCTTATTGCCGATCCCCGGGAAAAGGCGCCTGCCACATGTAAAGCGATGCATAGGCTGCTTGGGGCGACGACGCGTTTTGCGGCATGACTAGCAAGGCTACCCAGCATGGCAACACTGCCGCCGCTTCCGGGGAGCAGCATGACGCCTGCTGCGCTCGCGTCCTTGTCGAGGATTTCCGCAAGGCGATAGCTGTCAAGCTCCGCCGCAATGTCGAGATAATGGGCACCGGCAGAAATGCAGGCTTTCATCAGGGGCTCGGCTGTCCGCAAAAATGGACCAGCGCAGTTTAAAAGCGCGGCGGTGTCGGTCAGCGCTGCCCGCGCGCCCGCGAGGTCGTCGATCGCGAACAGGCGATACTGAACACCCAGTGCAGAGGCTAGCGTGGCAAACTTCGCTTCGTCCTGCGGCCGGCCTCCGATGACAAATTCCGTTCCCGCCGCCCGCGCGTTTGCGCAGACCATTCGGCCGGTATATCCGGCCGCACCGTAGATCATCAATGTGGTCATGTCAGTGCTGCCAGCTTTTGTAAGTGAACTCGAGGCTGTATCCGTCCGGGTCCAGGACGCTTGCGGCGTAGTAGCGAGGGTCGTAATAGGCTCGGGTGCCTGGCCTGCCATTGTCGGTTCCACCGGCGGTGATGGAAGCGTTGTAGGCGGCTGCCACCTCGGTCTTTGAGTTCGCAACGAACCCGACGTGTGCCGCTGCCCCGTGTACGATTCCCCGGCGCAACCAAAAATAAATGCGATTTGCCGAGCCGAATCCCTTGAGATCGGGATGCCCCGGAGGCCCATCCTCACCATTGTAATCGACCCGCCGGGTTATGCCGAGGGGTGTGAGCGCCGCGGTGTAGAAGGCGATCGAGCGATCGAGGTCGCTGACCGAAAGGAAGACGTGGTCGAGCATGTATGTGCTCCCTTTAGATGATGTATCCGCCGGCGACCTCGATCGACTGAGCGTTGATCCAACGGCTTTCGTCGGAAAGCAGCCCGGCAATCACGCAGCCCACGTCATCAGGCTCACCGACCCGGCCGAGCGCCGTTTGGGAAGCGAGAAGCGTCTCGAATTCGTCATTGAGCCCTCCACCCAAGTCGGTACGGATCGCTCCGGGCGCAATCGAGTTTGCCCTGATGCCACGCTCGCCGAATTCCTTGGCCATGTAGCGCGTAAGGACCTCTAGAGCGCCCTTGAAACTCGCGTAAGGGGCGACACCAGCGGTGGCGACGCGGGTGGTTGCGCTCGATATGTTTACGACGTGCCCACTATCCGCGATCAGGGACAGCAATGTCTGAGTCAGGAAGAACGGGCCCTTGAGATGGACGGCAAACAATCCGTCGAACTGCTCCTCGGTAACCGTGGCGATTGGATTATAAAGGCCGTAGCCTGCGTTGTTGACGAGCGCGTCGAAGCTGGTGCGATCCCATGTCTGTTTGAGTGCAGCTTCTAGTTCGCTGCGGAAGTCCTGAAAACTCGCGGTATCGGAGACATCGAGCTCGAGAGCGACCGCCGTCCCGCCGCCCTTCGAGATCGAATTTACCACCTCTTCGGCAAGGTCTGGATTGCTGTTGTAGGTCAGTACAACGCCCATGCCGCGCAGCGCACACTGTCGCGCTGTGCTTGCGCCGATTCCGCGGCTGGCGCCGGTGATGACTGCAATTTTCATCGTTTTCTCCAAGTCTCGCTGTGACAAGGTCAGGGGTACACTTGGGGGGGCAGGCGCGCTCACACGATCCTCTCTGAAACTTGCCTGATTCTGCTTCTCTCTTGGCTCGTGTCCCTAACTGTGGGAGACCGACTTAATGCAAGACAACCTTTCTGAACTTCGCAATCTGGCGTCGCGGGCGGAGAATCGGCGAACCGAAACCGGCATTCCCCGCGTGGCGATGGTCCAGGGCGCGATTCCCGAGCATGAACTTTCCGCAGTCTATGATCCGATGGTCAACCTTATCCTCACAGGCTCGAAGACAATGACCGTAGGTGAGCGCACGTTTCACTATGATCCCGCGACGTACTTTGTGATGTCGGTCGATCTTCCCGCCGTCGGATCGGTACATCCCTCCCTCGAAGGCGCTCCTTACCTTGCCGTAAGCCTCACGCTTGAGCCCGGGATCGTTGCCGGCCTGCTGGCGGATTTGCCCAAGCCAACTGGCGGAGAACTTTACAATTCGGGCTTCTCCGTGGCGCCGGTCACTGACGACTTGCTTGACGCCTGGGTGCGGATGCTGCGCCTGATGGATCGGCCCGGTGACATTGCCGCGCTTGCGCCGGTTTACGAGCGGGAATTGCTGTACCGGGTACTCCAGGGACCACATGGCTGGATGCTGCGGGACATAGCAGCCCCCAGTACTGCCTTATCACGCATCGCCAGTGCTATTCGGTGGATTCGCCAGAATTTCGCGCTGCCTATGCGCGTCGAAGCTCTGGCAGAGATGGCAGCGCTCAGCGTCTCCGCCTTCCATCGTCACTTCAAGGCTGTCACCGCCCTAAGTCCGCTGCAATACCAGAAACGCATCCGCCTGCTTCATGCCCGGACGCAGCTCATAGCGGGCGAAGGAAATGCCACCTCCATCGCGTTCGGCGTGGGATACGAAAGTGCGGCCCAGTTCAGCCGCGAATACGCCCGATTTTTCGGGCAGCCGCCATCGAAGGACCTGTTGCGCAAGTCTCGAAGAACAGTCGGACTTGGAATTTGATCGTTCCGTAGGGCACAGCGATTGGCTGCGGTTACGGCCGGCCGAGCCGCAGCCTCTCGATCACCGGCTCGACGCCGGTGAGGGATCTTGAGCTGTAAGGCAATGTTGCCAAAAATGACACTCGGCGTAACATTCGACGCGCTAGGGCTTGCCATGTGACTGGATCTGTTCCTACTTTGTAGCGGGCCATACAACCGTGGATCGGCTTCCAGCGTGACTGAGTACGAAGGCGTAGCTTCCAGCAGGCTCGCGCAAATTCTGGTGTCCAACAATGGCAAGATCCGTGCTTACCTATTGGCGCGCGGAGCGGGCGATGTTGTCGACGATGTTCTTCAGGAAATGTGGATCAGGGCGTCGCGTATCGATCGCCCCGTGGAACCCAGCCCGCTGTCGTATCTGTTTCGCATGGCGGAACATCTGCTGCTCGACATATGGCGGCAGGGGAACCGGCGATCGATGCGGGAAGCGCAGTGGTCGGAGGCCTATCAGGAGCTTCACGAGGTTTCGGCAGAAAGCCACGTGCTCGCTAATCAAAAGGTAGGCATTGTTGTGGGCAGGCTCGCGGCAATGGGAGCGCGTGTCGAGCACGTTTTTCGACGCTACCGTCTTGACGGAGTGGAGCAACGCCTAATTGCCGAGGAATTGGGTGTCAGCCTGAGCACAGTCGAGAAGGATCTACGCAAGGCTTATACCGCGCTGCTCAAGGTCGGGAGAGATTTCGATGCGGTTTGAGCGGCGCGATGACGTTATAGGCCGGAGATGATGGCCATGGACGACGATCGCATTGAAAACGAAGCTCTCGGCTGGCTGTTGGCGCTTGCCGATCCGCGCTTCGAAAAGTGGGAGGAGCTTACGGCTTGGTTGGCTATCTCTCCCGAGCACGCGCGCATCTTCAATATGCTCCAAATCCGCGAAGCTGCTTTGCTGGAGGAACTCGCCTTGCAGAGCCAGACCCGACCGCGCAAAGCGCCTGATGTCGAGGTTGCGAACGACGACAGGCCATGGGCTAGCCGAGGATTTCTGGTTAAGTTCGCGGCTTCCGTCGCTGTCCTGGCTGTTGGCCTATGGATTACCACTGAGCACCATCTCAAGGATGGTCCGGGCAGCGCCTGGAAAGAGATCCGAACGGCCGCTGGGGGCCGAAACAAGCTGCAGATGGCCGACGGTAGCCGGGTCGAACTCAACGGAGCTTCGGCAGTCACGGTTGCCCCGGGGGGGCGGGAGGCTCGTCTCCTCACGGGACAAGCTTTTTTCACCGTCAGCCACAACCCATCTCAGCCTTTCAAGGTCATAGCTGGTGACACCGTGATTACTGATCTTGGCACCGAATTTGATGTGGTCCGTGAGACAGGACAGGTGACGGTCCGGGTCGTCCAGGGAGAGGTGGGGGTTAGCATATCCGGGAGGAGGTCGGTCAGGCTGGGAGCAGGACAGGGGGCTGTGGTGAGTGGGGGAAGCGTCAGCACATTCACCGCTTCTCGTGCGACCACCACTGCGTGGCGTCAGGGGCGCCTGCATTTCGAAGATGCACCGATGGACATGGTGATCGTACAGATTGAACGCACGACGGGGCTGCATGTTCAGAACGCTCCGCAATCCGCAGCGCGGCGTTTCACCGGGACGCTCCAGCTCGACGGCCCTCCAGACGCGCTGCGTCGACGTATTGCTTTGCTGCTGGGCGTGAAGGTGAATGACCCGCCATTGGAAGCGGAGGCAAAGGAAGCGAGCGCTATCCGTGATGCGCGCCGCTAGGGCGTTGATACCTGCGGTGTGCCTTGCCGCGACGCCGCAGGGCGCAGCGGCGCGGGAACTTGCGATTCCCCCATGTACGCTGGCTGAGGCCATCGACATCATTGCCCGCAGCACGGGGGTGAGCATCGGCACGATCAATCCCGCCCTTCTGAGGCGCAGGATTGCCCCGATGCGGGTGTCCGGCAATGTCGATGCCATGCTGCGTCAAGTACTGGGGCAAGGCGTCGTATTGCGCAGGCTTAGCACCGACTTCTGGCTCATCGTCGGGCTGCGCCGTCTGGATGCTGGACGCATCGAACTTCTAAGGCCCGCACCTAGGCAGATCGAGCAAAACACGGTAATTGTCGTTGCGGCAGGCCGCGCAAACTCCTCGCTTGGGGAAGCCCCCTTGTTCGAAGGCGGGTTGCCCGCCGACGCGCTAAACAGCGCTTCGAAGGCGCTCGGAAGTGCCGCCATTCTCGAGCATGTGGCCCTCCTTTCGTCGACCCATATCGGGCCAGGCCGCGACAAACTGTTCTTGCGCGGTATCGCGGATTCGAGTTTTGCCGGTACCCGGGCGGCTACCGTAGCGCAGTACCTCGGTGAGCAACGATTAACCTACCGCGGACCTGATCCGAACTTGTTGCCGTACGACCTTGAGCGGGTTGATGTGCTACCGGGCGGCCATGGGGTGGCGTATGGTACCGGAGGCCTTGGCGGGATTATCCGTCTTGTTCCGACTAGGCCGGTGCTAGATACCGTGGCTGGGTCGGCCTGGGGCGGCCTTTCCAGCACCAGCCATGGTGCGGGGAGTGGCGATATCGGCGCGGTAGCGAACCTTACTTTGGTAGAGGCGCGTCTGGGGGTGCGCGCACTCGGTTATAAAAACCGTGTGGGCGGATACATCGATGACACGGCTCGCGGGTTCAAGGACATCAATCGCGTTGATACGACCGGAGGGCGTCTCACCCTGCGCTACCAGGACGGTGCCTGGACGGCCGACTTCACACTGGCGGCACAGCACATAAAAAGCCGCGACGCGCAGTATGTCGATTTTTCCGGCGGCGAGCGGTTGGAACGGCGGGTACCGTTTGCCGAGCCCTCCTCAGATCGCGTCGCCATCGGGTCGGCGACCTTGCGGTGGGACGGCGGATCCGCTCACACCAGCGCGACGGTGGGCGCGGTACGTCAAAACGTGAGCGCAGATTTCGCCGCGGTTTCTGCCGACAGGCAGGACATTCTCTACCGTCAGGCGGAAGGCGCGAGGTTGCTGATGGCCGACCTTCGCGCGTGGCGCGATCTGGACGTTGATGTGCAGGGCGAAGTTGGCTGGTTGATAGGCTTGAGCGTGTTGACCAATCGGGCCCGGCAGACAGGCAGGGTGCTGCCGCGCCGTGCGGAAGACACTTTGTGGATCAGCAACCAAAATCTGGAGTTCAACGCATTTGGGGAATTGAGTTTACGTCCGGCAACCGGTGTCGTGATCAAAGGGGGCCTTCGCTTCAGCCGAATTTCGCTGGATGGGAAGGCATTCGGCAAGCTCGATAGCTTCTATTTTTCGCGTGAGCATGAGCCGGTGATGGTCGAAAGAACCAGGCTAGGTTTGCTCCCGTCGCTGGCTGCCTCGCTCGACTTGGCGGCTGGAACGCGGGCGTTTATAAGGTTCGAACGCGGCTATCGTCCCGGAGGTGTCGAAAGTGGAGTGGCTTCACGAGAATTTGCTTCCGATAAAATCGCCACGCTCGAATTGGGACTGCGGGGCGCTCGCCTGGGACCTGCAGAAGTTGATGTGACGCTGGCGTGGAGCCGATGGAGTGATGTTCAGGCAGACCTCCTGACCCCGATCGGCCTTGTCTATACCGAGAACATCGGCAACGCCCGTATCCTCTCCGGCAATATCGAACTCAAGGCGAGCATGACCGCGCGACTGGAGCTTCGGGGCGCGGTCATGCTGGTGGCCGATCATTTGGATGCCGTTTCCTACCTGCGCGATGGGAGCGCATCCCTGCCGAACGTGCCATCGCTCTCCATGCGTGGGCTTATCCGCTACGAGATACCGCTGGCGAACGGATCGAGTTTGGCGTTCGATGGCACTTTGATCCATGAAGGGGCATCCCGTCTCGGGACGGGGCGCGCGCTGAATCTACGACAAGGCAACGTGGAGCGCGTCGATTTCGCGGCGCGGCTGGGCCTTGGGAAGCGCCTGATTCTCCTGTCGGTTGAGAATCTACTCGATGCCCGCAGCAACCTGTTCGCCTTGGGAAACCCGTTCACTTTGCAGTCTGGGCGCCAGAGTAATCCGCAGCGGCCGCGGACAATCCGCATAGGCATCGAGGCCAGCTTCTGAAAAATTGGGAATATGTAGTTTTTCTTACGGGTCGCCGTACGCAGCTTCGTTGATGGGTATCACGGGGCAACGGGGCGGATCCCAAAGCCAGTCAACATACGAAAATCAGCCTGCACAAGCGATGTGCTGGCCAGGATCCGCTGTTGATTGCCCCTGGACGCTTTCAGGGAGCACAACGTGCACGACAGCCGCGCAGTCTCGAGCCAGAATCTTATCCCGATTACCAGCGCAGCGAAAAATCTTCGCCGCGCTCTTCGTCTCGGTACTTGCATTTCAGGTGCGGCGACTGCTCTCCTGCTGAGCGGGGGTGCTGCGGCCGCGCCGGCGCCCTCTGGCGGCTGCGGTCTGCTGACGCTAACGGCCATTACCTGTCCTGCTTCCTCGACGTATCCCATCGGAGTTCAATATGTACTGGGTTCGGACACGGCACCGCAGGATTTGACGGTCCATCTTGAGGGTGGCACGAACATTGCGACCGGCGATGATTACGTGAACGGGGTTACCATCACGAACTTTTCGGGCGGCACCGCAGGCGTGATCTCCGATGGCCAGAGCACCATATCAACCCGCGGCATCGGTTCCATCGGCATTGCCGGAAATACTGGCGTGGGAGATCTGACGATCCATGCTGGCGACGTGTCGACGCAAGGCGGCGAGGCACACGCAATCGTTGCTGGAAGCGTGGCCGGCCAACTCCAGGTAAAAGCACGATCGGTCTCGACAAAGGGCGATTTCGCGGACGGCATCCGTGCATATGGTGACAGTTCGTCTGTTACCCTGACGGTGGGAAGCGTGGCAACTAGCGGAACCTACGCACGCGGCATCGCATCTGCCACCGCGACTGGCGATCTGACGATCGAGGCAGGAGATGTCGAGACCCAAGGCGATTATTCAATCGGCATCCGCGCAAAGGTCGGACGGCTGCCCGTTTTCGACGAGACGGGCCAGATCGAGCTTGGGGCGCCCGCCAGTTTAACGGTGCGAGCCGATTCTATCCATACTAGCGGTTATATGTCCGACGGTTTGATCGCCAGTAATTACACCATGGGTACAACCAGCATCTTGTTGGGTGAAGTTGTTACAACGGGGGAAAACAGCCGCGGGATTGATACGGGCGGATTTGGCGATGTATCGCTTTCGGTCGGACGGATCGATACGAGCGGGTCACATTCGGCCGGCATTGCCGCTGTTACCAACTACGGGAACCTTTCTGTTGCCGCTGACAGCATACAAACGCACGGAAACTTCTCGGCGGGGGTCAACGCGCTCGCGTTTGGTGAAAATTCTGAACTGACGGTCACCACAGGAAACGTTAGCACAACTGGAAATAACTCGACCGGTATATATGCGAGCGGCTCGCCTGGCGTGCTGGGAGATAGTCACCGCTTTGCAGTGGACGCACACTCCATTACGACTTTTGGAGCAAACTCTGCAGGTCTCGTCGTAAAGACGAGCGGTGACATAGATATCAATCTTGGCTCGGTAATCACCACCGGGGATCGGTCACGTGGCGCATTGATCGTGAATTTCGATGGCGATATCGATCTCAATGTCGATACCATCGAAACCCACGGTTCAGTCGCGTTGGGACGCGATGCAGCTGGCCTGGTAATCAATAATACGGCCGGCTCGGTAAATGCCCAAATTGGGACGATCAGAACCGCGGGGGACCACTCGCCAGCCGTTTTCAACTACGGTTTCAACACCGATCAAAACATCACCGTGACCGGAGCTTTGGTTACCACGGGCACGGATGCCGCGGGTGTCCGTTCTATCATCAATGCAGGCTCGCTGAATATAGACGTGGCCGCGATTGCCACAGAGGGTGCAGGTAGTCGAGGGATAGACGCCGAGATTTTCAGTGGGGACTCTCATATAAGGACCGGCGAGATCGTTACCTCCGGTGGCGCCTCATCCGGCCTCAAAATTCTCGGCGTCAGCTACGACGGCCTCGCACACCAGATATCGCTGGACGCGGGCGTGATCACGACGGGAGGGGACCAGGCTTCGGGGATCGAGGTGCTGGCCCTGGGCAACGACGCGGCGATCCATGCGGGGTCGGTCGCTA
>Ga0247734_1000492_pt1 | contig 34324 bp, 29 predicted proteins | sample UWRJL103311B2_FD_180933 | JGI IMG/M metagenome (GOLD analysis project Ga0247734, IMG submission 180933) | Plant litter microbial communities from Arlington Agricultural Research Station in Wisconsin, United States - UWRJ-L103-311B-2 | ecosystem: Environmental > Terrestrial > Plant litter >...
TAGTTTTGGCAGCTCCCGCCAAAACATAAAGTATTTATGTTTTGCGCCGTTTTACAACACCAGATAAAGCTTCCAAAATATTTCTTTTTAGGAAATAAGTTTGATTTTTTTTCTTGCTGGTTGTGTTCAACATGTTCAAAAGTGTTCACCCAAATAAAAATGAACACCTGTTTTACATCATTTGAACATGTTAAATTTTATAAACTTTTTAACGTGCCGAAAGTTATTTCTATAAATAGAAGCATTCACATGGCAACTTCAACAGAAAAAACCGACAGTAAAAACGCAGCTACCCAAAAGACTGCATCATCAAAAGAGTTAAAAACCGAAGGCCCCCTCAGCGAAAAAGATGAGGTAAAAAAGGCGGAGGATAATACCAACAAACCTTCCAAAAAAAGCAAGTAAAATTACTGGTAGCTTAACTGCTCACTAACATATTGCGGTTGCTTAGCGCAGCTGCAATATTATCAATCAGGTTTTTTTCAGAGAATGGTTTAAGTACCACACCCGTTATCCCAACCGAAAGGTATTTGTCGCGGTCTTCCTTCAGCACATTGGCGGTTAATGCCAGTATAGGTATGGCAGCCTTCATTTGGTTACCGTTGGCACGCACCACTTGTGAAAATTCTATCCCGCCCATCTCCGGCATTTCAATATCCGTTAGTATGATATCGTAGGGGTGGTCTTCAAACAGCTGCAAACCATCCCGGCCATTATATGCCACGTCAAACGTTATCTTCCATTTTTTAAGAATGGTGCTTACCAGCAGCACGTTCAGCTTGTTATCTTCTGCTATCAGTACGTGCCTGCCGGCTACCAGTTCTGCCGGGTTAATTTCTGCAGCTTCTTCTGTTACACACTGTTGCATAGCACCAACCTCCATCGGCAGCTTAAAGCTGAAGATAGAGCCCTTGCCCACCTTACTGGTTACTTTAATGGTACCGCCCTGTAGTTCTATGATCTTTTTCACAATGGCCAGCCCTAAACCGGTACCCGGCGTGGTGGTTGCCTTTTGCGCCGCAGTAACCTGCGAAAACTCATCGAATATAAATGGCAGGTGTTCTTTATCAATCCCCAAACCGGTATCCCGCACATGTACATTTAAAACATTAAAGCCGGGTTGTTTACTATCGGTAACAAAGGCATTAATAAATACCTGCCCGCGCGGGGTAAACTTAATGGCATTGCTCACCAGGTTCATAATAACCTGTTTCAGGCGGAAGTAATCACCCTGCAGCCATAGCTCCTTATTAAAATCGAGCTGGTGGGTAAGCTTGATACCTTTTTTACCGGCCTGTACCTGCATGCTATCTGCAATTTCGGCAATAGCCTCGTGGGGTTTAAACGGCGATACTTCAAAATTCATCTTCCCGGTTTCGTACTTGCTGAAATCCAGGATCTCATTCACTACATCCAGCAGCATTTTTGAGGAGTTGCGGATGGCGTTAGTTTGCTCGGCCTGCACTTCGGTAAGGTTGCTTTGCGTAAGCTGCTCCGAAAAACCGATGATAGAGTTGAGCGGTGTGCGGATCTCGTGGCTCATACTGGCCATAAAACGGCTCTTAGAGTGGGCATAGTTTTCGGCCATTTCTGTATAAACCACCATCTCCTCCTCGTTCTTAAAGATCTTCCAGATGTTATACAATATTACCACTACCACCACCGTAAGCAGTATAAACATTAAGCCCGAAAGGCGCTTAAATTCATACAACACCGTGGCAAGGTTGCTGTTCAGTTCTGTTTTGCTGGCATATATATTGCTGCTCCGCCACCTTATACTTCTTCAGGCTGGCGATGATCTGGCTAATGAGGCGGTTGTTTATCTCCAGCATCTCGCGCTCGTTATTGCGCAGTTTGTTGTTGGCCTCATACAGTTTGCTGTAATAGTTTTTGTACACCTTAGCTACCTTGGGGGTGGTTGTCATGGTAGTAATAGTGGTATCGGTAGTACGCTGCACCAGTACGGGCTGTTGCTTTGCCAGCTCGGCTTCACGCTCTTTCTTTTTACCTATACCAAACAGGCGCGCAAAGAATTTCCTTTTGGGCTGAGGTTCGGCAGGTTTAACTACCGGCTTTATAGTATCAACGTGGATCTCGGTTTTAACACGCCTTATTACTGGCTGGTTTATATACTTGCTGTTTGCATCCTTAAAAGACAAAGTTATCTTCCGTGCCGATTTTAGCAGGCTATCGGTTAAGGCCATCAGTTTAATGTAGTTGTCGGTTTTTAACGTTTTCTCGCTGATGAGGTTACCCAACTCGTTATCCTGTGCCAGGCTGGCGCTGCTTTTATTATTGGCATTTATGGTATTAATAATGCCGTGCACATTTTTTATTTGCCGGGTAAAGGTGCTAAAATAAGGCTTTTTGGTGGTAAGCGCATACATGCGGCTGCTGTTATCGGCGCTGTAAAGCTCAATGATACAACTATCAATAAGCGCGGAGTTCTCGCGCGCGTTTATCATCTGCACAAAACTGGTACGAATTTTTTCGGCCTTGCTGTAATGCAGGTACAGGTAAATAGCGCTGCCAAACAGCACAACAATAAGTAACACAATTAGTCCGTAACGCAGTATAGGTACTTTTTTAACACCAGCTATCATGAGTGAAGGTTTGAAGCGATTTGTATAAAAGTTTATTCAGTATCTTTCTATAAAAAGGTTAAAAACCGTTTTAGCACGTAAGCATTGAAACAATGCTGATGCCATGCGCGCAAATATTCCACAATGGAGTAACTTGCTATAAATCCACAGGATATGGTTTATGTTTGCCAAAGGGCTCATCAAAAAAACTGTTCAAAATTCTATTCATTATGAAAAAAAATGCACTAATTACAGTTACACTACTGTTAAGCTTAGCAGCATGCAAACCAGGCATTAAGCCCGAAAAGCTATACGGAAAATGGAAATATACAAGGGTAGAACACCCGGCGTACCCATCAGACAGCTTGAAAAGTTTTGAGATAGACGAACAGAAGCCCTACATCGTATTCAGTAAAAACAACACCATGCAAATAGTATGGAGCGGGAAAGAGCTCTCGCATGGCACCTACACTGTAAGCGATCAGAACATCATAGTAACAGAAGCTCTTCCCGGTGACAAAACCCGTAAGTTCCTTTTCGCCGTATCAGAATTAACTGATAACAAAATTATTTTTGCAACCCTTGGCGAAGAAGGGTCAAGAGTGACTGCGGTGAGGTAGCAGTAGTGGTGAAGTGGTAAATAGAGAGTAGTGTGAGTGGTAAGTAAAGAGTGAATTATGCATCAGTTCTCAATCGGACAATCAAAACCAATCGGTGAAATCAATTCTCAATTGGTGTAATTCAAAAAGTTAATGCGCCGCCATCCCCTGCCCGGCTTTGGCTTCTACTTTGGTTTTGATATTGTGCCTGCCTATCACTAAAATTAAAAACGCCAATACGCTGGATGCAATAATAATAGATGCCATAGGCACGGCCGACTTGGCCTTAAACATACTCACCCCTACTGATACCACAGAACCTATGGCCATCTGTGTAGCACCTAACAGGGATGATGCTGTACCCGCGTTTTTATCAAACGGGGCCAATGCCAGTGCAGATGTATTGGGGCTGATGAGGCCAACACAGCAGAGCATACCAAATATCATAACAATAGTACCCACTAAGCCCAGCCAGTTCTGCATAGCCCCAACTAAAAATATCACAGAAATAGCAACCATAGCTATCAGCGCTGTATTTACTATCTGCTCGCTTTTATATCTGTTAACCAAAAAACGGCTCACCTGGCTGGAACCTATAAAGCCAACGGAAAGTAAAGCAAAGATCCACCCGTAGGCTTTACCGCTTACTTTAAACACCTCCATAAAAACAATGGGTGATGCCGATATATAAGCAAACAACCCTGCAAAGGCCAGCGAGCCGCAAAAGGTATAGGTATAAAACTGCGGCGTTCTGATAACGGTTAAAAAGTTATTAATGATGGGTGCAGGTTTTAACGAATAGGTAGGATCGGGCTGATAGCTTTCCGGCAGGAAGAAGATTACAGCAAGGCTTATGAGCACGGCAATTACCGCCAGTATAATAAATATCAGCTGCCAGCCAAAGGCTTCGCTTACGTAACCGCCAACGGTAGGCGCAATAAGCGGCGAAGCGCCCAGCACCAGTATCAGCATGGCAAAAACCTTGGCGTTATCCTCCAGCGGGAAAATATCACGCACCATAGTCATAGATGCTACACCGGCCGCGCAGCTGCCAACCGCCTGTATAAACCGCATGATGATGAGCATCTGGATGCTATCGGAAAAATAACAACCAATGGATGCTACAATGTAAAGCGCCAGACCAAAATATAAGGGTTTCTTGCGGCCAAACCTGTCTAACAAAGGCCCGTAAAGCAGTTGCCCTGCAGAGATGCCTATAAAAAAGCTGGATAGGGAGAGCGCCACATTCTCGGTAGTGGTATGCAGCGATTTTGCAATAGCCGGGAAACCGGGCAGGTACATATCAATAGAAAACGGCCCTAACGCCGTTAGTGAACCCAATATAAGGATAAGGAGGTAGTAGCGTTGTTTGGTCATAAGCTGTTACAAAGTACGCTTTTTTAAATGCATTCAAAAAGCAGGCATTTGTAAATTAAATGGGCTGCGCCTCCTCATTTGCACAGCATCAACTGCCCGTTAATTTTCCTGCGGTGTATGTCATTTCAATTAAATGTTGTTACTTTAGTTGAGCCTTCACCTGTGCAAGGCGGCACATTATAAACCTTCTGAATTTATTTTACAATGCTGGTTATCCTCTTTTGCATCATACTGCTCATTTTGCTGGTAAGCTGGGCCAAGGTAAACCCTTTCCTGGCGTTTCTTATCGTATCTATAGCCGCAGGCCTGTGTTTAGGGATCCCGCTGGGTAAAATCACCTCATCGGTACAGAAGGGCCTGGGCGATACTTTAGGTTCGCTGGCTATTATTATATGCTTAGGCGCCATGCTAGGCAAACTGGTGGCTACCAGCGGGGCAGCACAGCGTATTGCCGGGGTGCTGGTAAACGCTTTTGGTGTTAAGTATATTCAGCTGGCTTTGGTTGCTGCTGCTTTTGTAATTGGCATCCCGCTTTTTTACGGTATTGGCTTTGTGCTGATGGTGCCGCTCATCTTCTCGGTGGTATATAAATATAAGCTACCCGCGGTTTATATTGGCTTACCCATGCTGTCGGCCCTATCGGTAACACACGGCTTCTTACCGCCGCACCCCTCGCCATCGGCATTGGTGGTGCTGTTTCATGCCGATATGGGCTTAACCCTGTTATATGGCCTCATTATAGCGGTACCGGCCATTATTATTGCCGGCCCGTTGTTTGCGCAGTTTCTTAAAAAGATCCCATCCGAGCCATTGGCCACCTTCCGTGCCGAAGAACTCCCCGAAGAAAAACTTCCCGGCGCGGGCAATAGTTTTTTTACGGCCTTGCTGCCCGTTATACTGCTGATGATTACGGCGGCGTTCCCATACCTGGGCATTAAAAACCCTGATGTGGTAAAAGTGGTTTCCTTTATTGGCGATCCATCCATCGTAATGCTGATAGCTCTTATTGTTGGCACGTACACCCTTGGTATAAAGCAGGGCAAAAGCATGGGCAGCCTTGGCACTACTTATGGCGATGCTATTAAAGATATTTCGCTCATCCTGCTCATCATCGGTGGCTCGGGCGCGTTTAAGCAGGTACTTACCGATAGCGGCATCAGCAACCAAATTGCCGATAGCCTTAAAGCATTTAACCTGCAGCCGCTGTTTTTAGGCTGGCTGATAGCGGCAATTATCCGTGTGAGCCTGGGCTCGGCAACTGTTGCAGGGCTAACAGCTGCAGGCATCGTATCCTCCATGTTGTTGCGTGACCCCAGCATCAACCCCAATTTAATGGTGCTTTCTATAGGTGCGGGCAGCCTGGCCTTCTCCCATGTGAACGATTCTGGTTTCTGGCTGTATAAAGAATATTTTAACCTTACGATAAAGGACACCATCCTGTCGTGGTCGTTAATGGAAACTATTGTGGCATTTGTGGGTCTGGCAGGCGTGCTTATCCTGAACGTGTTTATTTAAACCCTGTTATGATGAAAAAGATCTTTTGTTTGTTAGCTATTTGCTGCGCGATGCTCGGCGGCGCCAGCCTTTATGCCCAGGCACCTGTTGAAGGAAGTTTTTATGCTTCATTTGATGGTACAAAGATCTATTACGAAATAAAGGGTGAGGGCTACCCGATAGTGATGCTGCACGGCTTTACCGGCACCAGCCAGGGCTGGAAAAACGGTGCACTTTATAACGATTTGCTTAAACAGGGTTACAAAGTAATATTGCTGGATATGCGCGGCAACGGTAAATCCGACAAGCCGCATACCGACGCGGGTTATGCAAACGATGCCGAGGCTAAAGATGTTATCGGCCTGCTAAACAGCCTTAAAGTAAAAGCGTATAATGTTATTGGTTATTCGCGCGGCTCTATTATTACCTCGCGGGTAATGGTGCTGGATAAACGCGTGCACAAGGCTGTAATGGGCGGCATGGGTGCCGATTATACCAACCCCAACTGGCAACGCCGCATTCACGCCTGGAAAGCGCTGGAAGGTGACACCACCCTGCATGATGTAGACGATATGATGACCTGGATCAACAAAAACCCCTTTGATAAAACGGCCCTGGCTATGCAGCAAAAACATCAGCCATCTACCAGCCCCAAAGAACTCGCAAAGGTTAAAATACCCGTTTTACTGATAGACGGGACCGAGGATACCACCAATGGCGATGTGGCAGACCTACAGAAGCTTATCCCAAATTCAAAAATGGCGGCAGTGCCCGGCGACCACAACAGTGCATCTAAAACTATACAGTTTTCTAACGCGGTAACTACATTTTTGAAATAATTATATTAAACCTTGGGCGTTTTTAGCACTCTATTACCGTGTAAGCTTTACGGCTTGCTATTTGTTATGGTTTAATATATTATTAGATAGAAACTCCTATGAAAAAGTTGATCATATTTAGCGGCCTTATTGTAGCATTAACTACAACTGTAAATTTTAATGCTGAGGCCCAGGAAAAAAAAGGGATAAGTAAACAGGGTAAAGGCGCTATTATTGGTGGTGCCGGTGGTGCTGTTGCAGGTGCTTTAATTGGCAAAAACGCAGGCGGTGCCATTATTGGCGGTGCTATAGGTGCCGGTGGTGGTTACATTATTGGTAACGAAGCCCGCAAGCGCGAACAGAAAAAGAAACACGCCGCATGGCTGGAACGCCGCCGCGCCTGGAAAAGAGCACACCCGGGTAAAGCATATCCTTATTAATAAATACAAACATATTTTAAACCGCGGTTACCAGCCGCGGTTTTTTTTGTGCCCTGTTCTTCCGATTCCCCTTCCTGATAAATACTTAGTCTTCCGTTAGTTATTCCTTAACTATTATACAACCATAATAATACAAATAGCTATTTGGACATCTTTACACGTCTTTTGTAATTCAAATATTTGTAGTATTTTTGGATGCTTTTTACCGAAAGCATTTTTGTGCCCTATCCCCCTTTTATTTATATTGATTGAACTTTTTTCAGATACTTTAAATACCTTTTTCGGCTTTTGGGAGTTTATTAAATAATTTTTATGGTAAAGCGTATTTTAGTATTGGATGACAACCAGGATATCCTGGAAATTGTGCACGAAACCCTCACCTACGAAAATTTTGAGGTAATGAGCGTAGGCGAGAGCCAGGAGGTTATGCCGTTGGTTGAAAGCTTTGCACCCGATCTGGTAATTCTTGATTTTCGCGTGGCCGGCACCAACGGCGGCGAATTGTGCAAGCAAATAAAATCTCATCCAAAATTTGGTAATGTACCAGTTATTATTTTTTCTGCCTACATCAGCAGGGATGCCGAGTTGTTTGCCTACGGCTGCGATGCCATCATTAATAAACCGTTTGACCTTACCGAACTGGTTGAAAAAGTAAACAACCTTATTTACTGATTTTACCGACATAGTATAATTTTAAGCGCGTATTGAAGTTAGTACTTTACTATGCTTAGCAAATTACCTGCATTAGCACTTATCTGTGCTTTACTCTTTAACATCTTCACAGTTTCTGCCCAAAGCAATTTCATAACTACCGATTTTTTTGTCCCGAATGGCGAGCTGAGTTTACAGGTACGCAAGATCACCGAGAACACTTATTCGTCGCAACGCAAACTCCCGCTGTTACTTATCCATGGCGGTACAGGTGGCACCACCTCATTTGATCTGGATGTGCCCGATGCATCTTTTGCTAAATCGCTTGCGCTATCCGGCTTTACCGTATATGTGATGAACATCCGCGGATGGGAGCGCTCTACCTGCCCTACTTACAATCTTGCCGATACCGCCCTGGTTGCAGGCTCCTGCCAGGAAGCATCTGCTGATATTGATGCAGTAGTAAACTACATTTTAAAGAATAATCCCAACGGCAAAATAAACCTTTTTGGCTGGGCTGCCGGCGGGCATTGGGCATCGTACTATACCAGCCTGCATAATAACCGTGTAGCGCATCTGGTTGTGCTCAACAGCCTTTATGGCGTAAAAGCTCCATGGCCTTTTAGCCAATCATTTGCCAACCCAGCGGATACTACCCTGTTCGATAACAGCATCCCTGCTTACCGGCAATCTAACGAGCAGGCGGTTCTCAACATCTGGAAAACCGGAGTTAACGAAAGTGATACTACCCTTAAAGGCGATTCGGTTATGATAAAGGCCTACGCTAAAAGCGCTGTTAGCTTTAATGAAGAACGCCTGCTGAAAGTACCGGGAGGTTTCAGGAAAGAAGCTTTTTATATGGCCAACGGCCGCAAGTACTGGGATGCAAAGGATATCACCGTACCAACGATGATAATTAGGAGCGAGAATGATTTCTGGTCGCGCCCGGTGGATGTGGAAGCTTATTATGACGGCCTGATGAATGCGCCTTTGCGAAAGAAGCTCACCATTCGCAACGCCAACCACTTTGTGTTTTTAGATTACAACGGCAACGGCCGCCGCGAGTTGCTCATCGCCATGAATAAATTTATAAAGAAGGGGCTGTAAAGCTAAGATTTATTAATATCGAACAGGGAATATCCAACATCGAATATTGAAGTTGAACTTCGATATTGGACATTCGAAATCCATTATTCTATATTTCTCTTTTTTAACAATACTGTTATGACGTGATTGTACATTATACCACCACCCTATATCTTCAGTTTAACAGCCGGGTTAAATCTTACAGCCCGCACAATTTGCAAACAAACGGTTACGGCAACTATCGCAATAGATACCGCCATGGCAATAGCAAACGGGGCAAAGGAAATGTGTACCCGGTAAGCAAAGGTTTCCAGCCATTTATTGGCTACAATAAAAGAAACGGGCCAGGCTATAACATTTGCCATTAAAACAATGTAGAAGAATGGCTTGCTTAGCGTTACCATGAGCTGTTGCCCATCTGCACCAAACACTTTCCTAATGGCTATCTCCTTCATACGTAAACGGATAGCCTGTGCTGCAGATGCAAAAAACCCGAGCGATGCGATAAATATGGCCAATGCAGAAAAGCATACCAGTACAGATTGCAATTGCTCCTGTTTGATAAAGAGTTGCCCGTATAATTCATCAAGGAAATGGTAGTTGAAATTATCGCCATCCATTTTGTTGATATTGCTCCATTGGTGGCTTAGCGTGCTGAGCATGCCCGGTATGGCGTTGCTTTGCGCACTGATCATGATCTGGGTTTTCAATAGCCCGCAACCATCGCTCATCAGGTAAATGGTTGGCTGAATGTTCTGTTCAAAGCCCTGTGCTTTTACATCTTTAATAACACCTATCACCCGGTAATCACGGCCGCAGCCTTTTACCCGCGCACCCACGGGGTTCTTTAAACCCATAGCCCTTGCGGCAGTTTCGTTGATCACCGCATTTGCCGAATCTACCGGGAAAGAAGAGGAAAAAACCTGGCCTTCCTTCAGGGCGATATTTAATGTTTCAAAATAATCATAATCAACACTGATGGAGTGCATGGCATACGCCTTGTTCTGCACCATATATTCGTACGTTGCAGGAATGATACCGCCCGGTACGTTAGAGGCAATGGTAACATTTTTTACGCCGGGTAAGGCTTCAATACGGGTACGTACTGCTTCAAATTTCTTAGGATCGTTATAGATGCCGAGGTTATCTATATAAACCACCTGCTTAGCCGTAAAGCCGGGGTCTTCAGATTTCATATAAGTAACCTGCTGGTTGATAACAATAAGCGTGATGATAAACCCGATTGCAAAAGTAAACTGCAGCACCGTTATAGAACCCCGGATCCACGAAAAGGTATTGCCATTGGTAAACTGGTTGCCCCTCAACACCTCGGCAGGTTTAAAGCCCGCCATTACTATGGATGGATAAATGCCGGCCAATAAAGTAAGCGAGATAAGCGTTAGTGCCAGTTGCACTATTATTTTAACCCCTATGCCGGATATTAAAAGATTTACGCCCAGCAACTGGTTAAAGTAAGGCAGGCCTACAACTACTATCCCAAAGGAAATAATTAAAGCAAACAGGCACTGCAAAAAGATTTCTAACAGAAACTGCAGTATGATCTGCCTTTTAATAATGCCGTTAACCTTTTTAACCCCCACCTCTTTGGAACGCTTATTAGCCTGCGAGATATACAGGTTTGTAAAATTTACAGCGGTTACAATCAGGATGATGATGGCCAGTATCACCAGGCCTTTTACTATCTGGCCGTTCACATGCGAACCGTAATGCGGTTTCAGATGCAGGTTTTCTAACGGATCTAAATAAATTGCCGGTGCTGCAGACAGGTTTAACGCTTCTTTAGCTACCTGGCCCGAATCTGCCAGTGCGGCTTCTTTGTAGATCTTGTCTATTTTCTTCGAAAGCAAATCAACATCCGTTCCCGGCTTTACCAGCAGGTACGTTTGGTAGATCTGGTTGGCATAGCTCTGGTCTTTCCCTTCCGTAATATCCTGGCTAAAGCCTATACAATCAAAATTCAAATTAGTATTGCCGGGTACATCTTCTGCCACGCCTGCTATGCTCATGGGCATACCATTTCTGGAAGCCATATTTACCGTTTTGTTCTGGATAGCACTATCACCCGGAAAAAGCGCCTGGGCGGTGTGTTTGGATAGCAGAATTGTTGACACGGTACTTTTAGGATCGAGGTTAAAGCCTTTGGGTTTAACCCCTAATATTTTAGCAAGGGAATAATCGGCACCAACCCATTTTTTTACAATAAACCGGCCCGACGGTGTAAAAAAGGGCAGCTGAAATAACGCGGTATTGGTACGCCCTGTTTCCTCAACTTCAGGGCACTGGCTTTTTATGGCCGCGGCTAATTTACCGGGTGTATATGGCGAGGGGCCATTTGGCATTTCGCGCTCTACCAGGAAAATGCGACTAACATTCTTGTTCCATTGATCGTACCCGGTTTCGTTATCTACATAAAGGGTAACAAAAATAAATGCCGCCAAACCCAGGGCCAGGCCGGCAATATTTAAAAAGTTATACCATTTACCTTTTAGAAAAGTGCGAAGCGCGATTTTGAAGTCGATGTTATTCATGGTTCGTTTTATTTGAGAGCCTGATCAGCATGATTAACCATCATATTTTGAGCCAATCAATCAAAGCACTAAATTACAACAAGTTGCATAAAATAACATCTGTACGATAATGAACAATCACGTCCGCTCCTGTTACAGCATGTTTCAATTAGCTTTACAATATACCTGAATATCCATTGATACATACCGCCCTAAAAAACAAAACCCCGGCCTGGAAAATCCAGCCGGGGTTTGTGTTATAAAGATTGCAGATTATTTAACTTCTTCGAAGTCAACATCTGTTACATTGTCAGCATTGTTTGCTTGCTGAGGCTCGCCTTGTGCACCGGCACCAGGTTGCTGGCCACCATCTGCAGATGCTTTGTACATGTCTTCAGAAGCTGCTGTCCATGCAGTGTTCAACTCTTCCTGTGCAGTTTCAATAGCTGCAAAGTCTTTAGCTGAGTAAGCTGTTTTCAGTTTCTCTAAGCCACTTTCAATAGCGCCTTTTTTATCAGCAGGGATCTTATCACCGTACTCTTTCAGTTGTTTTTCTGTAGAAAAGATCAGGGCATCGGCACCGTTCAGTTTTTCAACTTCTTCTTTAGCCTTTTTGTCAGAGTCAGCGTTAGCTTCAGCTTCGTCCTTCATCTTTTTGATCTCTGCATCAGTTAAGCCCGAAGAAGCTTCGATACGAATCTTTTGCTCTTTACCGGTTGCTTTATCTTTTGCAGATACGTGTAAGATACCGTTAGCATCAATATCAAAGGTAACTTCTACCTGTGGAACACCACGAGGTGCCGGTGGTATACCATCCAGGTGGAAACGGCCTATTGTACGGTTACCCTGTGCCATTGGGCGCTCGCCCTGTAAAATGTGGATCTCAACAGATGGCTGGTTATCAGATGCGGTTGAGAAAGTCTCAGATTTTTTGGTTGGGATAGTTGTGTTAGATTCGATAAGTTTGGTCATTACACCACCCATAGTTTCGATACCCAAAGATAATGGGGTAACATCTAATAACAACACATCTTTAACCTCGCCGGTTAATACACCACCTTGTATAGCAGCACCGATAGCTACAACTTCATCAGGGTTAACACCTTTTGAAGGCGCTTTACCAAAGAATTTTTGTACGGCATCCTGTATAGCAGGGATACGGGTAGAACCACCTACCAAAATGATCTCATCAATATCTGAAGTGCTGTAACCAGCGTTTTTCAACGCGGTTTTGCAAGGCTCAATAGTACGTTTAATCAAGCTATCAGCCAGTTGCTCAAATTTAGCACGGGTTAAGGTTTTAACCAGGTGTTTAGGGCCTTCGGCACCAGCGCTAATGTATGGCAGGTTAATCTCTGTTTGGGTAGAGCTTGATAATTCAATTTTAGCTTTTTCAGCAGATTCTTTTAAGCGTTGCAGTGCCATTGGATCTTTACGCAGATCAACACCTTCGTCGCTTTTAAATTCGTCTGCCATCCAGTCAATAATTACCTGGTCAAAGTCGTCACCACCTAAGTGAGTATCACCATCGGTAGATTTTACTTCAAACACGCCATCGCCCAGTTCAAGTACAGAAACGTCATGCGTACCACCACCGCAATCAAATACGGCAATTTTCATGTCCTTGTGTGCTTTATCCAAACCGTAGGCAAGGGCAGCAGCAGTAGGCTCGTTAATAATACGGCGAACTTTTAAACCTGCAATTTCACCGGCTTCTTTAGTAGCCTGGCGCTGTGCATCGTTAAAATAAGCCGGCACGGTAATAACCGCTTCGGTAACTTCATGGCCTAAGAAATCTTCAGCAGTTTTCTTCATTTTCTGAAGGATCATGGCAGAGATCTCTTGTGGTGTATATTTACGGTCGCCAATTTCAACGCGTGGGGTGTTGTTATCACCTTTAACTACGTGGTATGGCATACGATCAGCCTCTTTAGTAACCTCGTTGAACTGGTTACCCATGAAGCGTTTAATAGAAGAAATAGTTTTTGTTGGGTTGGTGATAGCCTGGCGTTTTGCCGGATCGCCAACTTTACGTTCGCCATCGTTTACAAACGCTACTACTGACGGCGTAGTACGTTTACCCTCGCTGTTAGCTATAACTACAGGCTCGTTACCTTCCATTACAGCAACGCAGGAGTTGGTTGTTCCTAAGTCGATTCCAATTATTTTAGACATATTATGATTGATTTTTTATTAATTAAGTGCTTACCACCTATTTAACAAGGGTTGTGCCAATACTTAATTGGCAGTAAAAATGGCTAACTATTGGCAGTAATATAGCAACATTGCAGAAGGCATTACTTCGTGGTGACAGGTTGGCAGAATATGAATGTGCAGATATGCGGATTTCAGATGTGCAGATGGGAATGAAAGGCGATTTGAAGATAAGATAATTGAAGATTTGAAAATGGAGCTCCATTCCTTCAATTACCTCATTTTCAAATCGCCAAATTTTCAAATTCTTAATTATTCACCGGGGCTACCCTTGCCATCTCTACTTTCAATTCCTTACCGCCTATTTTTCCAATCAGCGTTTTCATTTCGCCGGTGCCGGGGGTTATGGTAGCTGTAAGTGTATCCTTCATTGTAGCCGGGTAATGAAATGCTACGGTAATTTGTTTGGTTGCCGGGTTGTATCTGTATCTGCCAATTACTTTGTTGCGGTAATCGGGATAACCCAAAACAAGGTCGAAGCGGTCGATAAACACATGTGTAAGAACGCTATCGCGGCAGGGCGCCTGGGTTTGATCTATGTTGTTTATGAATACACGCTTCACTTCATATTTACCGGTTATTTCTGTGTAATTGATATCATACTGATGTATAGACAAGGCAAGCGCAGGTATAATAACTGCCGATGCCTTTACCGCATAACCAAGCCCTTTACTGCGGAAATTGTACAGGGGTGAACTGCCCTTTGCTACCAGGAAGAAATCTACCAGGCGGCGGTATTCCAGCAGAATGAGATATATTACGGCAAGCACTTCAAGCGTAACATAAACCTGCACCAACAGGTTGAGGTAGTAAAGATCAAGCAGTAGAATGTTCAGCAGCATAGGCAGCAGCACAAAGGCGCCAACAAGCCTGGTTTTGCGAAACAGCAAAAGTACGCCACCCAAAATTTCGATAGAGGCAATAACATCCACCATGGAATGATACCGCCCCATAAATGCCCACATCAGCATTTCGTTTGGGATGGCAGAGAAGGGGTCGTCCAGCATACCTAAGGGTACGTAAAATTGCTGGTGGCAAAACTTCTGCAGCCCGAAGGTGATCATGTCCAGCGCAAGGATGTAGCGCACCGCGTTTTGCCCAAAGGCAGTGCAATGGGTTATGTCAATAGCGCCCTTTGTGGCTTTACTTTTCCAAACCAAAGTAAGCGTTAAAACAGCAAGCAAATAAATAAGCACTATGCCATACAATATCAGCGGCGATATATCCGCACCTACGGCAATACGGGTGCTGCGGATAAAAACAATAGCACCCAAAACAGCAGCAATAAATGCGGCAAGGGCAAGTGGTGAAAAAGGTTTACGTTCCATATACATTGTGTTTGTTGATGGCACAATGTTAGGGCTGTAGGCAATGCGCGTCGTTCGGGATTATCCAATGGAACGTATTTTTCTCTGTAGATGCGCAATATTTTGTGTCTCCCGCATGCCAATTTGGAATTGCAATCTGAGGCGCAACATTTTGCGTCTCTACAGTGATTGTGAGAATCGAAATCTTTTAATTTAAACGTAGAGACACAAAATATTGTGTCTCTTTTAGGACTGTAATAAATATGCATCTTTTGGTTTGCATGTAGGAGGCGCAACATTTCGCGTCTCTACGATGAAGGTTGCAGAGAAGGGTTAATGCTCTTATGTTGCTTCATAAATTCACTTGGCGACATCCCCGTTTGCGTTTTAAAAACGGTATTAAAAGTGGTTTTAGAACTGAAGCCTGCGCTGTAAGCAATGCCAAGGATGTTGAGATGCTTGTACTTATCCGATAGCATTATCTGTTTGGCTTCTTCTACCCTGTATCCATTTACAAACTGAAAAAAGTTGAGGCCTATTTTCTCATTGAGGAGGAACGATAGATCGTGTACCGATACACCTACGGCTTCTGCCAGTTGCGGAAGGCTGAGTTCGTTATCGAGGTAGAGCTTTTCGGATGCCATCAGTGTTTCCAGCTTGGTGCGCATGAGATGGGCTTGTTCATCAGCGAGGCGTTGTTTAACGGGCTTTGCTTTTTCTTCCGTTTCTATAATCACTTCGTTAATGGCTTTCAGAGCCGATGCTTCGAAAGGGAAAATTTCCTTTTGCGCCAGCGAATAATAAAATATGGCCAGGCAGCCCGCCAGGTAACCGGAGGCAATAAACACCGGCGATAAATGGACGCCCATAAAAATGGAAGCAAAAAACAGCGCAAGCATACCGCCAACACTCAGCAACAGGTACTTTAACCAACTGAGGTTAACGGGAACCGTATCCGAAGCGATGAACCGGATATGCTTTTGATGCCTGCGCAATGTGTTAAATGCCAAAGCCCAGTAAATTAACAGCTGTACATTAATAGACCAGCGCATGCTCATCGCTACTATAAAATTAAGTTTTGGCGGCAAGATAAAACGTGCACCTATAAACTGGTAACCGGGGAAGTAAAGGGCAGGCACCATGTATAAAAAGAACAGGGCGAAAGGAATAAAATGCAGGTAGTCGGTATTTTTAAATTTGCTTCCCGGCGTGGTAAACTGCACAATAGCCAGGTAAAGCGCCGGTGCCATAGCAAAACGTGATAGTTCGTTAAAGCCTATAATGCGCGGATACTCCAATTCCAGCGAGGCATCATACAGTATCACATTACAAAGCATACAACCTACCGAAGCAAAGAACAAACCCAGCCACCTGTTAGCAACTACGTTTACCTTTAACGGGTTAAACAGCGCTACAAATGCCATTAGGAAAAAGCAGTTGCAGGTGATAATATGGAGGATGAGCTCGGTGGACATTTCAATAAAATTACACTTATAATTTGTAATTAAAAGCAAACCATCCGGTCAAACTTTACCTAAGCCGCGGTGGTTTGCTTTAGGCGTTTTTGAACATCCTGCTTGTAATTACGGCCTATGGGGAGCTCGTGCCCGTTGATCTCAATGCTATAGGAATAAAAGGAATCTATCTTAGACAATGCCACAATGAACGACCGGTGGATGCGCACAAACTTATTTTCGGGCAACAACTCTTCCAGCAGGCTTATTTTTTGCTTGGTGATGTAAACCTGTTCTTTTACCACCACTTTTACGTAATCGCGCAGGCTCTCTATCCACAAAATATCGCTGATGTTTACTTTAATGGTTTTACGGTCTACCTTCAGATAGATGAACGCGTCATGGTCGCCCACGGGGATCTCGTGAGTGATCAGCGCTTTGCTGCGGCTATCGGGCAGCTGGTAAATTTTATCCACCGCGCGCAGGAACCGCTCGAATGGGATAGGCTTTAACAGGTAATCTATGGCGTTCAGTTCAAAACCTTCCAGCGCGTATTCGCTGTAGGCGGTTGTAAAGATCACCTTTGGCGGGTTTTTAAGGCTGCGCAGCATCTCCGTTCCTTTTAGGCCGGGCATCTGGATATCTAAAAACATCAGGTCGACAGTTTTCTGCTGCAGTAACTGAAATGCCTGTATGGCATCGGTGCATTTGCCTACCAGTTCCATCTCGCTGAACATTCGAAGGTAATTTTCTATCACCTCAATGGCGTGCGGCTCATCGTCAACAATTAATACGCGGATCTTCATATGGCAGCTAATTGTTTAACGGGTTGCGGTTGTTTTTTCTGCACCTGTTTTACTGGTTGGGTTATCAGGTTCAGTTCCAGCGAGAGCACAATGAGGAAGGTGTCTTCCTCATCCATAATTTTCAGATGCGATGCCCCCGGGTAAAGCAAGACCAAGCGCTTGGCAACATTTTTCAGACCGATATGATCGCGTTCTTCATTATCCACTTCGGGTTTCCCGGGATTATTATTGGCTACCTTCAGCTTAAAATGGTTATCCCGAACGCTGATATCAATATTGATCCATACCTGCCCAACGGTTTCGCTGGCGCCGTGTTTAAAGGCATTCTCTATAAAAGGGATAATAAGCAGGGGCGCTATCAGCTTATCCTTAAAATTACCGGAGATGTTAAAGCTGATATCAATGCGGTCTTCATACCGCAGTTTTTCCAGCTTTACGTACTGCTGCATCATAAACACTTCTTTCTCCAGCAGTACTTCATCGGCATTGCATTCGTAAAGCATGTAGCGTAAAATATCCGAGAGGCCCAGTATTACCTGTGGCGATTTAGGCGACTGGTTTAAACTCAGCGCATACAGATTATTTAAGGTATTGAAGAGAAAATGCGGATGCACCTGTGCTTTCAGGCCATTCAGCTCGGCCTGTAATGCGGCCTGTTTACGCTCGTACCACATTTTAAAAAGCTTTATGGCCAGTACAAAACCGATAATAAAGTTGGTGCCTTTTAAAGCGTTAACCAGGTTCTGGATATCAAAAACCTGCGTTAAGAAAGGGCGGTGCGTATCGCGGATATAATCGGCATCTTTTATGTAACCGTGCTGGATCATATAAGGGGAAACATGGAGCACCCCTATAATACGGCTGATGACTGTTGAAACAAATAACAATGGTAAAAACAACAGCACGAATGCGGTATATCGCCCAACGAAAAGATATTTAGGTATCAGCCAGTAAGCTATCAGGTAGTAGTAGCCTATCTGTACCGGCATGTATAAGATATTGTTTCTTAATGATAAGCTATAGTTGCTTTGTACGGCATACATAGCGGTAATAATAACAGATGCCATCAGCCAGAACAAAATATGCTGGTACACCCTCGGCAGTTTAATACCCTCTAAATTTACTACGGCACTCATTATACAAAAATAAACCTATTATAACCAAAAGACACCAAGCCGCCTACCCATATCGACAGACGGCACGCTTTAAACGACCAACTACACCGTAATACAGCAAAAAGCGCCTGTTTATACTACAGACGCACATTGCGGCCATTTAGTTACCGCTGGTAGGCATTTACCTGTTATACAACGCTGTTACTTTTTATTAAAACACGGGCGAAATACTTTAGCTGCATAATTCAAATACAACAACCATGAAAAAACTTATCATAACAGCAGTACTTATAGCCGTAACAACCATTTGCAGCCAGGCGCAACAAACAGCCCAAACAAAAAACTTTGGCTACTGGGTGGTAGAGGGTAACATACACGCCCCTAAAATGAACACTATCAGGTTTTATAACGATGAAGGAAAACTTATTTACGAGGAAACTATCTACACCCGCATAAATATAAAAAAGAAGGAAACCCAGCAGGCGCTTAACCTTTTTTGTAACCGGATAAATGAGCAAAAAGACACCGAACGCAAATTACTTGCCCTCAGCTTAAACCTGAAGCAATAAAATTTTTTAACGTTAAGTTACGGGGCTGGCGCGAGGCCGGTCCCGTTCTTTTTTTAAGCAGGTTCTATCCAGTTGCCATCACCTTTGATGATGCCGATAAGTTCGTCCAGCGCGTTGGCAGAATTGATGTTCTTTTTCACTGCTTCTTTGCCGCGGTACAGGGTTATCTTATCGGTACCCGAGCCTACGTAGCCGTAATCCGCATCGGCCATTTCGCCGGGGCCATTTACAATACAGCCCATTATACCAATCTTCAGCCCTTTTAAGTGGCTTGTACGGCTCCTAATCATCTGTGTGGTGATCATCAGATCGAACAAAGTACGGCCGCAGCTTGGGCAGCTGATATACTCTGTTTTAGAAATGCGAGAGCGGGTGGCCTGCAGTATGCCAAATGCTGTTGAAGTATTTATCGCTGTTGCTATCTGCGGTGCATCTATCCAAACACCATCCCCAAAGCCATCTACCAACAAAGCGCCCAGATCGGTTGCCGCAAAGAGCTGCAAGTCTGTAGTGAATAGTGGGTTGTGAGTTGCAAGCTGTGCTTCTTCTTTCGGACTTCCTGACTGCGGACTTTCCGACTCAAAAACATAACTGCGTTTAATGATCACTGGTACATCCAGCCCAAATTCTTCTAATTTGAGAAAGAACGCGCGCTGATCTGCCATGCCATGGAGTTCGTTGGTTTCCAATACAAAAACAAGCGACTTATCCATTTGGATAGAACCAAACACTTCGGTATCTAAATCGGCATTGGTTATACGCACCAGGTTTAAGGCCGAGGCACGGTTGGCATCGGCACCTATGTATTCCTGCAGGGTAAACACCGGGTGGCAAAGCGTTTTGTTAGCCAGCTTTTGCCAGGTGCCGTAATTATACAATTGTTTTAAATTGCCGGGCAGGGTAAATGATGGCAGGCTATCGCCCAGGTAAACAAAATCTACCGATTGCTCGGCCATATTATATTTATCAAGCATGGGCGAATACAGGTATCCGGCAGCATTCAATATCGCCGGATCTTTAAGGTTAGCGCCGGATATATCCGCAACCACCCTCGGCACCATATGCCCGCCTATAAAAGCGTTGGCTTCGTAGGTGTCGCGTTTTTTGTATTCGTAGGGGGAGTGAGTTGAAGATTGAAAGTTGAAAGTTGAAAGTTCTTCTGTCTTTTTACTTTCGGCTTTTAACTTTTGACTTCTTAAAGCATAACGATTCACAAGAGCTATGGCTACCGGTGCTTCAGCTTCTGGTTCTTCGGTGAGGGATACGCGGACGGTATCACCCAGGCCATCTTCTAACAAGGTGCCGATACCTACGGCAGATTTAATGCGGCCGTCTTCGCCGTCGCCTGCTTCGGTAACACCAAGGTGCAGCGGGTAGTTCATGCCTTCGGCCACCATGGTTTGCACCAGTAAGCGATAGGCCTGCACCATTACCTGCGGGTTGCTGCTTTTCATAGAAACCACCAGGCTGTGATAGCCCAGCGTTTCGCACATACGGATAAACTCCATAGCGCTCTCCACCATACCCTGGGGGGTATCGCCGTAGCGGCTCATAATGCGGTCGCTCAGCGAACCATGGTTGGTACCGATACGCATGGCAGTGCCATATTCCTTACAGATGTTTACCAGCGGTGTAAATTTCTGAAAGATACGTTCCAGTTCGCCGCGGTATTGGGCGTCGGTATAATCCAGCTGATCGAATTTTTTTTTGTCGGCGTAGTTGCCCGGGTTTACGCGCACTTTCTCAACAATGCGGGCGGCTACCTCAGCTGCGTTTGGCGTAAAGTGAATATCGGCAACCATCGGTACATTATAGCCACGCTGGCGCAGTTGCTTTTTTATTTCGGCAAGGTTATTAGCTTCCTTAATGCTGGGCGCGGTAATGCGTACATACTCGCAGCCGGCATCAACCATGCGGATGGTTTGCTCTACGGTACCAAGGGTATCCATGGTATCGGTAGTGGTCATGCTTTGGATGCGGATAGGGTTATTACCGCCCATAGGCACATCGCCAATGAAAACCTCGCGGGTAACAAAACGGGAATATTCGGTTAACGAATTACAGTAACGGCCTTGCAGCATCTTTACAGCATCAGCATTCATTTGCAGGGATGGAATTAATAAGCTGCAAAAATACGGAAATTGTTGGAAGGATGGAATTTGTAAAACCAACATGGCTGAAGTTGCCAATAAATCTTTGTCACATTTAATCTTAATTTATTAAATTTGGATATGGCTACTCAATTTATCACTAACGATAATGGAGAAAAAACTTCGGTTATAATTCCCATTAATGAATATGAAGATCTACTGCATGCGCATCATGTAAATCTTGAACTAACAGATGAGCATAAGTTAATGATCGATAAAATGATTGAAGAGGAAGAAAATGGTACGGCAACCTATATATCAGCAGAAACTATAAAAACAATTTTTGCGTTAATGAGCAAACCGCTTAGTTATAGGTCGGAAGCCGAAGAAGATCTTGAAGATATCCGTGAATATTATGATAAGATATCTGAAAAACTCACTGATAATTTAACACTTAAATATACTGAGCAGGGGCCCAGATATGTTTAAGGTAAGATATAGAGGAATAAGAATAGCTCCCCTATATCATTTCCCATACAGTCCGCTACAGCATAACAACGGATGCTGTAGTTATTTACAGAGTACTTCATACAAAAAGATATTTTACGTAATACTATGCCAACCGTTCTAAAATCTGCCTAATGGCAAATTGCATTTATCAATCAGATAGTCATATTTCATTGCGTCACCTGCTTTATCACCGCAATAATATCCTCTTCTCCAAACTGTGCCTGCGCAGCTTCGTAAGTATTTAAAGCAGCAGTTCCCAAAGGTGACGATAAGCCAATATCCTTCGCCAGGTTCAGATCTTTAACAATATTGTTTAAAGAGAAGGCCGGGGCGTAATTATCATTCAGGATAGCATCTCCTTTTATTTTCATAAACGGATTAGCCAGCGCACCGTTATTTAAAAGCGTAAGCAATGTTGCAGGCGCTATACCGTTCTGTTTTGCTAATACAACTGCCTCGCCAAGAGCCTGCGCATGGATGCCAAGCAACATATTTATAGCCAGTTTAGCCGTATTACCGGCCCCTACTTCGCCCACATGCTCTGCCATTTTACCCAGCTTTTGCAATACCGGCAAAGCCTGCTGAAACACCTGTTCATCACCGCCAACCATAATAACCAATTGCGCGGTTTCGGCTTGCTTTACACTGCCGGATACAGGTGCATCCAGGTAATGGTTGCCCTGCCCGCTGCATAGGCCAGCTATCTCTTTACTAATGGCCGGTGATACTGTGCTCATATTAATAATGATCTTACCGGTAGCATTGGCAGCAAGCAGGCCATTATCACTTTTAAATATCTCGTTAATGGCCTTATCATCAGTAACCATCAGGATCACCACATCGCTTTGTGCTATCAGTTCTGCCGGGGTGGATGCTGTTGCGGCTCCCTGCTCTTGTAATGCTTCTTCTTTATCTTTGCTGCGGTTATAAACCGTTACAGGGTAGCCTGCCTTTATCAATTGCTGCGACATGGGTGCGCCCATTAGTCCGAGGCCTATCCAGCCGATTTTTGTTGTACTCATGATGTAGATTTTTATTGCTGTGCACTATAATAACAAAGTTGCCGGCCAAAAGTAAGGTGCGGCTTAACAAATATCAAAAAGTTTACGTTTAGCGGATATTCTTATAGATGAGGCTAAGCGATTGCGGTAAAATCACCATTAACTTGTCCATGTAACAAATATCAGTTTCTACGCTCATATTATTACTGTATTTTAGTAACCACCAAACATCATAATGAAGATAATATTTTTTGCAGTTATCCCCCTTTTACTACTCGCCTCCTGCAAAAGCAATACTGGGCAAACTGCTACAGATACAGCCGCCGTTAAGCCGGTTAATAAAACCCTCTCCCTTATAAAACAGTATAAACCCATCTTAAGCGGCGTTTGGGTAAAAGGCGATTATGTGGACGAAGTCATCAAAACCAAATCTACCGTACAGGCCGCAAATAAAGTTGTAGGTATTACTATCATGATCATCGATACCACAAAAATGGTTAACGACAGCGTAATGGTAAGAGTAGGGTATGATAACTACCAGGCAGGGCTGGTTCCGTTAAAGTTAAGACCGGGCAAAATTCAGGCAAGCGTAGTTTTTGGTAATGATGCTTTGGGCTATACTATCCTCAACGGAGATACTACTTTAACACTGTACCAATACTACCAGGGTAAACTTTATAAAACCCCTTACATAAAAGCTTTAAGTGCCGACCCAACCAACAACATTGGTTTTGGGATGAACTATATTATCAATAAAAACCTTATCTCCGGCACCTACACCTTTACAAACAGTAATGGCAAACCTGTTACCGTTACCTTCAAAAACGATGGTACCGTATCGGGCCTTTTAAAATACAGCCGCTACGTTATTGAGAACGACAGGAAACGACAGCCGATGACCAACCTTGATGAAATAACTTTTGATGAGTATGGCAGCGACCAGCATTCCTACGCCTTTAAGATAGAGGATAACACGTTAAACCTATACGAAACTAAACCCAATGCCGGTGCTACCTTAAAAATTATTGATAAACTGAAGTACAAATTAGTCCGCGCTAAGTAATTCGCCGGTAACGTTCTCCTCAAAATATTTTTTCACCAGCAGGTTAATAAAGCGTTTAAGATAGGTTTCGTTAAAGAACACGTTTGCCCAGTTATCAAACCGCTTGGCCTGAATGCCGAGGTAGAAAAAATACAGGCTGACACCCAGCACAGGCAACAAGCGTTTCTCCTCCGCGCTTATTGGGGCGATGAATTCATACCCGCTAAAAAAGCTTTTTATTTTCAGATCGCGTTCGGCAACATCTTTTTCAGTACTGTGGAGTTGCAGAATATAGTAGGCAATATCGTAACACAACCAGCCGTTTCCGCAAAAATCAAAATCGAAGATAGTTACCTGCCCCTCTGGCGTGATCACAAAGTTATCAAACCAGATATCGAGGTGAACAACGCCTTTCCTTACCTGGCTTAAATCCACATTCGCCATCTCATTCAGCAAATACTTTTGTGCCGAGAGCATCCAATCGGATTCCGCGGAACCGGCAGGAAGGAATCTGTTCAGATAAATGAACGGATCCTGCAGGATCACTTTGGGCGTGTAAGTTATCCGCTGCAGTTCCAGATCCTGTGTTAGCCGGTGAATGCGGGCCATTGTCTGGCCCACTTTATAATGCAGATCCGCTGAAAAGTTAAGGTGCTTATCCCCCTCGGCAAAAGAAAAAAGCACACCAAAACGGATTCCCTCCGGAGCCTGGATCTGCTGGATAAACAAGCCATCGGTATCTGCTATGGGATACGATACAGGGATTTGATTATCGCGCAGCAAATTAAGCAGGCGAATTTCTTCCTCAATCTCTACCCGGCTGCGCCAGTTTAAACTATAAAGCCGGAAGACAAACTTTTGCCCGCCATCTTTTTTGATAAGATAAGTATGGTTTATGCCCGTTTTTAACAATGTGCAGGTAGTGCCTGCATCATGCCCGTACACATCCTGTACATAAACAGCGAGATGATTTGCAGAAACAATAGAGCTGGTTACCGGGAAAATTGACATGATATTAAATTTGGGGCTGCAAATAAACAAAAACGCTGTTGCTTATATGGCAACAGCGTTGATTTATTGTAACGATTATTTTTTAAACTGCATCTGATAACGACGAGAACGTAAAATCGCGGATCTTCATCGGTGGGATTAGATAGCTGCGGTAGCTTTCTACGCTGATGCTGCGCTCCTGTTTGCCCAGAGCTTCCAGGTTGTTCAGCATAATTACCGGGCTCTCGTTAAACCTGAAGTTTTTTACCGGGAACTTGATCTTACCGTTCTCAATATAAAACGTACCATCGCGGGTAAGCCCGGTTAACAGCAGCGATTGCGGATCAACCATGCGGATGTACCACAACCTCGAAACCAATATTCCGCGCTCGGTGCTTTTGATCAATTCTTCTAAAGTGGCATCACCGCCCTCCATAATAATGTTAGACGGGCCGGGTACAGGCGTTACACCTTTCTTTTGCGCCCAGTAGCGTGAGTAAGACAGGTTTTTCACAACGCCTTTATCAATCCACATAGTTTTTTCGCGAGGCAAACCATCTCCTCCCCAGGTATTTCCCGGCAGATCTGGGTTAAAAGGATCTGAGTAGATGGTTACTTTAGGATCCATCAGCTGCTCGCCCAAACGGGTACCGCCGCCTTTTTTGCTCAGGAAACTACGTCCTTCTTCGGCACTGCGCGCATCAAAACGGAACATGTTTTCCAGCATATAGGTAGCCGCAACCGGCTCTAATATTACAGTGTACTTGCCCGGCTCAATAGCCTTTGCACCTTTAGAGCTGTTTGCCTTCATGGTAGCAACGCGGGTGGCCGATGCCGTATCCAGCTTGGCTACATCGGTAAAACCTCTTGCTGCATAACCCGAAACCGAACCGGCCTCATCGCGTGTGGTTACCGAGAAGGTTACATCGCTGCTTTTGCTGTAGGCGAATAATCCTTTGGAATTCATTACCGAGTTAAAACCGGTAGAGTTTTCCAGGAAACCGGCAGCCTGCAGGTTAGCGGCTTTTGCCGTTGTTAAGCTTTTACCCACCATTTCTGCACGGCTCTCCGGTGTCATGGCTGCGGTGTTGGCATTGTAGGTGATGGCTTCTTTAAATTCAGATGCACCAAGCATCGGCATATATTCCGAGTTTTCGGGTGCCAGTTGGGCCAGTTCTTCCGAGCGGCGAACAACGCGCTCTAAAGCGGCATCGTCAAACTCGTTAATGGTAGCCGTGCCTGCCTTTTTACCATACACAGAGGTAACGGCCAGGCCTACGCTGCTGATATCGCCAGCGGTAGAAACCGCGTTTAGCGCATAGCGTACATTACCGCCTTCGCTCCCGCTTAGGCTTACTTCACACTCGTCGGCTTTGGAATAGCTAAGCACTTTCTTTAATAAAGCCTGTGCTTGTTCTTTTGTATATATAGCCATATTTGTTACCCGATCTTTCTTTTTGTGTTGATTACATTTACCCCATTAAATCTTGTGGTTGCCGAACCGTGCGATACTGCACTGCTTTGGCCCGGCTGGCCCTTACCATCATTAAATGAGCCGCCTAAACGGTAGTCGCGCTCATCGCAGATCTGCGTACAGGAGTTCCAGAACTCCTGGGTGTTGGCCTGGTAAGCCACATCATTCAGCATACCGGCAATTTTACCGTCTTTAATTTCGTAAAACAGCTGGCCGCCAAACTGGAAGTTGTAGCGCTGCTGATCGATAGAGAACGAGCCGTTGCCGATAATGTAGATCCCTTTTTCTACGTTCTTGATCATCTCATCAACACTCAATGGTGTTTTGCCCGGCAACAGCGATACGTTTGGCATACGCTGAAATTGTACATCCTGCCAGCTTTGCGCATAGCAGCATCCCTGAGATTCTTTGAGGCCGATGATGTGTGCCTGATCGCGGATGGCCTGGTAATTTACCAGCGTACCATTTTTAATGATATCCCATTTTTTGGTACCCACGCCTTCATCATCATAACCAACTGCACCAAGCGAACCCGGCTGCAGCTTATCGCCCACCACGTTCACTTTATCGCTGCCGAACTTAAAGTTGCCCGATTTCCATTTATCCAGCGTTAAGAAGCTTGTACCTGCATAGTTAGCTTCGTAACCCAGCACACGGTCTAACTCGGTAGGGTGCCCAACCGATTCGTGGATAGTTAACCAAAGATGACTTGGATCGAGCACCAGATCGTACTTACCCGGGTCAACCGATTTAGCGGTTAGTTTTTCGCCGGCCTGCCTGGTTGCGAATTTAATATCCTCCAGCATATCGTACCGGTTTTTAAAGCGCGGTGTTACCCCGCTAACGGTTTCCGAAGCTGAAGGGATAAGGTATTCGTAACCCATTCCCACCGGTGAGCTTAAAGACGCACGGGTTTCAAACGAACCCTTTGCAGAATCTATTTTGGTTACGTTAAATGCCGGGAATAAGCGGTGGATATCCTGATCAATATAAGAGCCGTCTGTAGATGCGAAAAACTTCTGCTCATTCACCGCAAAAATATTGGAGTTTACAAAGTTAGCGCCGCCACTCATGGCAGCAGCGTTTGCGTTCAGCAGCAGGTCTACCTTTTCTTTAATAGGCACCTCAAAGGCGTTCTTTTCTATCGGGGTTTTCCAGGTAACATCGCCGTAGCCTTTTTGCGGGGCAAGCTGTACAGGGGCGCTGCCCAATTTGGCATTAGCCTTGGCAACTGCTACGGCACGCATGGCGGCTTTGGCAATACCCTCTTTAGTTACCTCGTTGGTAGCGGCAAATCCCCAGCAGCCGTTGGCAATAACTCGGATGCCTACACCGTAAGATTCGGTATTGGCTACGTTAAGCACACGGTTTTCGCGGGTTATTACAAACTGATTCAGGTAACGGCCAATACGCACATCGGCATATGTTGCACCGCCCGATTTGGCTGCGTTAAGGCCGGCATTGGCCAGTTCCTTTTTAATTTTGGCGTCCACCGGGTTCAGCGCTTCCTGCGGATCGATGGTTTTACCGAATGCCGACAGGTTTGGCAGCGCCACAGCCCCGGCACCAAGACCCGTTAAAAAAATAAAATCTCTTCTTCTCAATGTTTTTTCTCCTTATCATTTAGCGCTGCAAAACGGCAGGCGCGGTATATATTTATGAAAACTTATTCTCTATCCACAGGAAAGTGCAGGCCACAAGCAGCAGGATATAAAAATATATTTTAGGTATCTCAATCCGAACTTTTTGCTGTATTTGTTTTGTTACAATATCGGCATTCGAATTTGCTTTGGCATATTTATTTGTGGCCGCAAATTTGGCAGCGGCCTGTACGCCTTTCCATTCATCAACGTTATAAACATACCACCAGTTGGTATTATTTACCAATTGCCAGCCTGCTCCTTTAGGCCAGTAAGAAACATTCCACTCAAATGGAATGGCAGCATTTTGTACTGGCGCAACGTGTTCTCCATTAATAATTAATGGAGATGCATTGGCCTGCGAAATCTGTAAAACAATTGGTTTATTAACGAAAGGAATATCCGCTGTTGCAATGTCGCTTTGTGTGGTGATCTTTTTCCTTGCCGCGCTGTTGATAAGGGCAGACCATAGCGCCGTGTAATCCTGCTTATTGCCGCCCAGCATCCAGCTGAATGTATTGTTAAACGTGGTAAAAACCAATTTGCCCGAGCCTGATAATGTGCTGCTTGCCAGGATGCGGTTCTGCGCATCGGTAACCAGCGGTTGCGTACCATTCTGAAAAACGATATGATCGGCTGGAATACCCAACTGTTTTGCCGCGCTTTTTTCACCATTGATGTTTAACGCGGATGATGCCAGCTCTTTGCCTGCAGGTTTATCAACCGGGAAACTCTTTTGCAGCCAGGATGCTTTGCCTGCACTATCCGCGCGGACAATAACACCCAGCCCGTTATCGGAGACTTCCTGTTTTAAGGCAGCGCCTTCTGCTCTCAGGTTGTTTAAAACAGATAGGTCGCCCATTACGACATCAAATTTATTCAGGGTGAATGCAGAGAGGCGGCCTAAGTTCAATTGCTGCATATTAATAAACTCTGTATTGAATTTATCCTTACTGATGGCCGAGCGCAACGCAACTGCATAACCATTTTGCCCCAGCCAGTTCTTTAAAAACCGGCTCTCGAAATCAGGCGAGGCAGTTAGCATCAAAATGCTCAATGGTTTTACAGGGCTTATTTCCACCGGCACATTGCCTTGCGTTAAGGTATCGCCGTTTAATACAGTTTGTAAAATATAAACCACTTTCCCTGTCACCTTAGGCAGGGTTGACAGATGGAAACTTGCCTGTGCATTCGGCTTAACCGTCACTGTATCCAAAAACGTATCTAATCCTTTTAAGATCAGCTTTACTTTTTGTGCCGATGAGTTGTTGTAGCTACCCTGGATATGCAGCACTTCACCTGCTTTTAATTCGGCATTCCAACTGATGCTGCTGATACCGGCGGGGGCAGCAACAGGGTGAAAAACAAGATTTGCTTTATTCATCTGCTGCAGATCATTTGCGGCTAAGCCATAACCGTAAATATGCAACTGAGCATTCTTAACTGTATCCGCCAGTTCATCTATATCAGAAAGCAGAGTAGCTTTGGGGTAAGCTTGTTTTATGGATGGCTCTAAAATAAATATCCGGCTCCCCTTATCTGCGGTTAAACTATCCGCATCAAAGCCTTGTGTTAACAAGATAAACTTATGATGCTGATCTGCCTGATTTACTTCCGTTTGATAACCTATGGGCAGCGCAATGCAGGCCAGCATGGCTGTGGCGATAAGTACCGAGGCTATTCTTAAAAGCAGATAGTTTTTGTTTGCCCGCTTCACCTCGTTCCATACCAGAAACGCCGCAAGCAAGATACAGATGGCTATTACGATATATGTCCAGTTTGCCTGTATCATGGTTTGGCCTGTTTAAGGTTCTTAAAATACTGGCGGGAGAGGCCCATATCTGCGGATACATCCCCGGCGACAGGCGTTACCTTGGCAGGGCTCAGCGTTTTTTGGATGGCCCGCTCTACGATAGCAATATCGTTTGTATTAATTTTTTGTGCCGATAAAATCCTTCGCATAGCACTTAACGCAGGCAGGTAAATGCCCGGCTGCGCCGATGCCCTTTGACTTAATTGCTGATTGGCAAATTGCAGTATCCGGTTGTCGGCCGTGTTTAATGCGGGTTTTAGTTTAAGTTGTTCCAGCACATTAACTGCTTTTTTAAGGGCATCGTATTGGTCGGTACCGGGTTTTATTTCCTGCTTGTTGATAGGTTGGATGATCTTGTCCAACTCGCCGCTGAGGCGTTTTTCCATTTTAAGCGGGGTTGGGTTGTAAGCAGTTTTAGCCACATACGAGCGCGATTTCTGCTGCAGGTCTTTCAATAGCCTAAGTGCTTTGTAAGCAAAAGGCAGGGCGGCCTGCGGCTTGTATAAACGCAGCTGCAATTCGGCCCTCCACATTTCGGTAAGGGTGGCTTTCAGTTGGGCTTTTATGGCCGGCTCAAAGAATTGGGCATCTTCTGCCTTGTCGTGGTCGTCCGTATACTCTTTCAGGATTTTGGCGGCGTTGCTGAAATCTGCCGGGTCGGCTGTTTCGTTGCCTGTTTTTGGCCCTTCCACCTGCTCATCTTCTTCGCCTAAAAATTTACCGTAACGCAGGCGCAGCAGTTTTTGGTCTACCCCGAGATCATTACTCCGCTCGTTAAATTTGGCAACGCTAATGCTATCCTTATCCTTCAATAATTTCTCGGCATCGATGATGATCTGCCGTTCGCTCCGGAAAAACTCGGGCTTAAGGTTTGCACCGGAAAGCACGCCATCCATGCTGAGCAGTTCGGCGGTATCCTGTATGGCCACGGTGAACACATCCGTACGGCTCTGTTGTTGATGAGTATCTTTGGCCTGCACGTAAAAATACAGTTCATCACCTGGCTCCATATTCAGGGCGGGCAGGTCTACCAGTCGCTGTACATCATATTGCTGCTGGTGCCCTCCGAAAGTTGTGTTGAAATTCAATTTGTATTCTTTAAACTTCACACTTTCGCCGCGGCCCTTGGCTACGGTGGCCATAATCAGCGCATCGGCAATGCCGTAATCATCATTTAGGGTGGCGTTAATGCTTACCTTTTGCGCCTCACCGGCATCTATATAGGTATATGGCTTCGGCGTTTTTACGTGGATCACCGGCGGCGCATCTTTCACTACCTGCACCTGATACAGTTCGGATAACTTGCCATCAATACTTACCTGGTAAAAACCGGATTGATTAATAGTCCGCATGGCCGTCCACTCCTTGCCATAGCTTACATTTTTTAAGTTAACACGTTCTCTGTCATTAAAAATGAGGCTCGCGTTTTTAATAGCCACATTGGTTCTGATGATCCAGCTTACAGTAGCACCTTCTTCGGCAGAGAGGTTAAACTTGTCCTGCCCCCGTTTGGGTTTGCCGCTATAGGCGGGTGGGGTTATGGTTAGTTCCACGCCATTTATTTGCGGCAGTATTTTCTCCGGCGGCGTGGTTTGCGCTTTATTATTGTCACTTCTTATCCAGTTAATCGCAGCGTTTTTCTTATCATAAAACTTAAGTACAGCCACCAGAAACAACCCGGAGAAAAGCAATAAAATCACTGACCGCCAAAAGCGCTTTGCAAAATATTTGTGCTCTACCAGTAGGTTTGTTAATACTTGTTCGGTTTTCTGCAACGCCAAATTTTGCAGGATATTGAGTTCCCCGGAACGCTGCAAGATCAGATCGGCACTTTCCTCTAATTCTGCGTAATGCTGATTGAGGAAACCTGTTATGTTACTGTTATCAATGAGCCATGGGCGATGCAAAGCTAAAACCGCCACAAGAGCTACGGCAAATACAGGCAGCGCCCAAAGTATAGAAACTGATACTAAATGCAACAAACCGGCAACGGCCAAAGTTATCGCAGCAGCAAGCACTACATCGGCCAGTACCTGGTAAATTACCCATCGCCGGCGCAGGCTGTTTATAATATGGATGCCCTGCTCAGCCATTGGTTTGCATTTTATTTTTGTTAGCCAGCCAACGTTCCGCAATAAACATTATAACTAATAACAGCCAGAAATACTTAGACAGATCAACCCGCTCTAACGGCTTCGTTGATACAATTTCCTTTCCCTTCTTAATAATATCAGGCTGAATTTGCGCATTGGTAAGTACCCGTTTATCATATTGAGCAGGCACATCCGCAGCATCTCCGCTGATCAGTTTCAGCATCATTTTGGGGAAGTCTTCATTCCAGACCAGGTCGTTCCAGGCAGGGTTAAAATGGGTGTAAAAGTGATAGATATTGCCTTTTTGCTTTTCCAATCCTAAAATAGCCTTGCCGTAACCATCGTGCCATATTGTTTCTGCTTTATCGGTAGATGCTATCCATTTATACAGCTTGTTATTTTGAGCTTGGTTAGGTAATGTGTACTTATCATCCGCGCTTATCCAGGAAGAAACGTTTGCAGGCTTGCCACTTTCGTATCTTAAAATGTTCGCGGTATTATTCAATAGGCTGCCGCTTATCGACTGGTCGGAAAGCCAAAACAGCCAGGTTTGCCCGCCGGGAATTTGCGCGGTATTATTGTACTGCTTGATGATCGCCTTCCGGCCGTTGAATTTGGTTACCGCATTTAGCGCCGCGTTCAGGTAACTCGCATCCACATTATATTTATCTGTATAAACGGCAATCCGCAAAGTAGCAGTATCAACGGGTATTGGTGGTTGATCCTTTAGGCTAACTACCGGCTGCCCATTGGCAGCGCTAACGGTTATATCTGTATTCCCTTCGTTTTGGATCACTTCATCCGTAAAATAAATACCGCCCGGGCCGCTTTTGCCAGTGGTTACTTTTATAGCGTTGGTATTAGTGAACCATGCCCCGGCTATCCAGGTACTTACCGAATCGGCACGGGTGTAAGTTGCCCATTTTAGGTTTAAGTCAACTGCGGGTTTCTCTCCCTTAAAATAATTGATATTATTGGGGCTGAACAAGTAAACAGGCAAGGTATCCGGCACCTTTTTATTCAGTTGCTTTAACAGGCTCCAGTAATTTGCTGTGGATGCGGTATCCTTTAACGCAGTATCCGCTAAAATTCTGGTCAGGTTTACCTTGGGAAAATCTTTATTAAAATAATGAAGCTCATAACCGGCTTTGGTTAAAGAATCTACCCTGGGTTTAAAGTTCCTGTAACTCTCTTTGAAACTTTCCTTCGGGATCAGCACCCAGCCTTTTGCTTTGGTTGTATTTACATAGCGTTGCCAAACGGGTGAAGCTAAAAAAAAGGCGACCAGCGCCAGTAATAGGCAGCGTAATATCAGCAGTAACATATCCAGCAGTTTAAAACTCCTGCGGGTGCTTTTAGATGCTTCGGTAATAAGCGAGATGCTCCCCACCTTTAAGGTTTTGCCCGGCCTGATATTCCATAGATGGATCAACACCGGGATGCTCAGCGCAACCAGTGCAAAAAACCATATGGGGGAAAGGAAGGACATGTTTGGTAAGTAGTAAATTGTTAGTAGTGAACAGTAAGTACTATATAAATCCTTTTTTGCGTTGAACCAAAAAATCGCGCAGTGCTTCGTCTAAAGGTTGCGCAGTGCTGAGCATGCGGTAGGCGATGCGCTTACTTAACAAATTGGATCTAATTTCTGCGAAATGCTGCTGCAGTTTTTCCGTGTATCTTTCTTTTGCACGTTTGATATTTACCGGTATGGTTTCGCCGGTTTCCAGGTCTTCCAGGGTGCTGTATCCTTTAAAATCAAAGTCCAGTTCGTTTTGCCCCATCAGGTGAAACACAATGATCTCGTGTTTTAACGCGGCCAAAGTATTGAGCAGGTTATTGATCTCCCCATCGGCCTGGTACATATCGGTTACAAAAACCAGCAGTTCTTTGCGGCCATTGCCGGCAAACAGTTCTTTATAATGCACCGGCTTGGTGAAGGTTCCAGCCGGGTCTACCTGCTGCAGATGATAAAACAGGCGCTGCAAATGTTGCGGATCGGGTTTAGAGGGCAGCGAAAACAGTTCGCCATCTTTAAATATATTCAACGCTACACTATCGCCCTGCAAGTTGGCTAAATAGGCCAGCGAAGCAGTAAGAAAACGGGCGTAATCTATTTTTTTTATACCATCGTCGTTATGGTTCATAGATGCGCTGGCATCTACCAGAAACCTTACGGAGATGCTGGTTTCCACCTCCGATTCCCGGATGTAGTACCGGTCGCTGCGGGCAAACATACGCCAGTCCAGCCAGCGCAGATCATCGCCCGGCTGGTAGCTGCGGTACTGGCTAAACTCCAGGCCCGGCCCCTTTACGGTGCTTTTATTAAACCCGTTCATAAAGCCATCAATAACCGTTTTCGCCAGTAACGGCAAATCCTTAATGGTGGTTAATACTTTGGGATCAAGCATTTTTTTGATTTCGGATTTCGGATGTTCGATTTCGGATTTTTTTTGAACCTTGTTTATGAAGTTAGGGGATTTGCCTGATTATATATTTTCTTTCAAAATCCTGTAAATCTCTTAATCCAGGTTATAGGCTTCCTTTGCGTTCTATAACTTTTATCAGTTCCTCGGTTACCCTGTCGGAGTTGATGCCTTCTGCTTCGGCTTTAAAGTTCATCAGGATGCGGTG
>Ga0247734_1000493_pt1 | contig 34312 bp, 36 predicted proteins | sample UWRJL103311B2_FD_180933 | JGI IMG/M metagenome (GOLD analysis project Ga0247734, IMG submission 180933) | Plant litter microbial communities from Arlington Agricultural Research Station in Wisconsin, United States - UWRJ-L103-311B-2 | ecosystem: Environmental > Terrestrial > Plant litter >...
AAGACCTTATGGAATACTCTGAAGATTTGGCCCGAATCAGACTTGAGTGGGCGTAGATAGCAGAACCGTAAACTGGTCTGATACTTCATGCAATTTTGCCGGCTTTCGGACCTTTCTTCTTTTTCTTCTTAGGACGAGCAGGAGCGCTTGCGATCGTACCACCACGACCTCGGCTTCCCCCACCTCCTCGCCCCCCGCGTCCTCCGCGGCCAGCAGTTCCTGAAGAACCTCCACGGGCATTTTTGCCGGGGGCCATCTGAAGAGATGGAGGAGGACCTCTCTGGTTGGAATACTCGCCATTGGCATCTGGATATTGCATCTGGGGTGGAGGAAATCCAACATACCTCTCCGTGCTAGCTCCTCCACCGAATGCAAATCCAGTATTGGATTGTGTTGGTCCAGTAGGATGAGCGCGGAAGTTAGCTACTCTATCATAAGAGTCAATCAATGGAGCCGCAGTTCTCGCAGTATTATCAAAGCTGACCTGACCGCCAGAACCTGGACCATAGTCGCGTCTCCGACTGACAGGTGGGTTATTAACTTTTGCGCGGATGAACTCAACATCATCTTCGCTATCATCAAGCGTGATTGGGTCATTTGCCTTGCCTCTGATGCTGAAATCCTTCTTCCGTGGTGCATTTATGGTAGGAGTAACAGTCATTCTGGCAGACCGAGACCATGTGTCTCCGCCAGAAGATGATACTTCGTTATTCAGACCACACTCTCCGCCATAATGGCCGTTGTCACCACAGAAATAACAATAGACAGGAACATTGAGACGGGGCTTTATTTCCTCTGGCTTTGCAACAAAGCTTCGCCATATCAACTGGCAATGCGTCTCAATATGTGATTTCGAGCCACACATGTCACAACTCAACTCATCTTTGCTGGGCAGCAGTTTCTCGGTACAATCTGACGACGAGTGCCCTCTCTGACGGCATCGATTACACAATTGGTATTTTCGACACTGAAAGGTGGTATGGTTCCCACCGCAAGCAGTGCACGAAAGTGCCGGACAGTCAATTGTAGAATGAGTAGTCTCTGCACAAGCTAAGCACCGTAACTTGGCCAGAACACCATCAACAGGAGGAAAATATTTTCCTAACAGTGCATTCTCAATTTCACTGATCTGCTTAAAAGGGTCTGACCTTCTCGACTCTTCAATTTGTTGCGGGGAGTCCCCCATTAAGATGTCTGTTTTTGGCAGCTGCTCATTATGATTTGCTATAATTGGAGCCGCCGAGGAGGAATTTAAAGCTGTGAGGTTTGCCTGAAGCTGATTTGGGGCAGATGACTCTCTGCCGCCAGCCTCAATATGAACAACCTGTTGAGGATCCTGTGGTTTTCTGCCAAAAGAAAACATCTCTTGGGCTTTATTTGATTGGGTGTGTGATGTTCCTGGCGCGGGTGTCCGTTCTCCACTGTGAACAGGAAGTTGAAGAGGCTGTACCTTCTGGGAAGAACTGTATAACACAAAGTCAGTATTCGTGTACCAGAAGAAATGATTGTCCATCTTGCACTAGCAGCCATGTAGTATCAAACACTACAAGATTTATACTGCAGGTCATGACAACAAGCCATGACCTTTCTAGAAGCCAGACCTTCTCACTGATCACCATGAACTTTTTGCCCATAAATTTGCGTAGGTGACCTAGATAATTTGAAAGGCATCTCGCTGTGCTGATGAGAGTGTATCACAAACTTCGACACAACAAAATTATTCGGGAGGAATACATACTGTAACAGCTGTGAATCACCAGATACTTTATCGGACGTCTTCTTGGCCGCTTGCAAGCTTGCGTTTTGAGAAGAGAGTGCCTGTTTACCAAGTCCGGTTTTGAGCTTGGTCACAGATTGAGCCAACAACGTAATCATATCTGGATTGTGAGTTGCGGTTGCGTTCGCAGCAGATTTCTGGGCTTCAGAGACGCGAGAAGGCGGATAGTAGCCATCGATGTATTTTGCGAAAGCTACCCGTAAGTGTTGTGGTCTGATCTTGCTAAATTTCACCTTTGAGTTGGTATGTGTAAGGTGAACTAGAAAGTCTTCGAAGCGTAGGTTATCAATCTCGACGGGACTGTTGTTCACGAACATCTCAGGGATCATCAACGTTCCACCACCGCACTTGTGTTTCACCGGAGCTCCGGTTGGGGGAAGTTTTGGTTTCGCAGTCTTTTTTGCGTTTCCTGACTGCTTTTCTAAACTGTTCTTTGGTGGCAAATCGTTTACTGGGGGAGGCCACGAAAGGGATGTATCTAATCCGACACTGGCAGATTCCTTAGCTTCATAAAACGAAGATGGATTCTCAAGTGCCATGTGATCTGTCTTTAATGTTGTGTTTGCGTTGTTGGTGGAGCTATCTGTGCTCATTTTGTCCAGGCCGTGGACAGAAACATCAGTCACCTTCTCTGGCTGCTTATCAACGACAGGCTGAGAGAGAGATGACACATCTTCTGGCTGGCTAACAAGGCTAGATTCGCACATTTTTCCGATTTCAAGATGTTTAGGCAAGCTCTTCTGTCTAACCCCGAAAGATGTTCGAACACCAGTCTGCGCACTCCTGTTCCATATGGGACGAGCTATGTTCTGATCAACCTGTTGCCCAGAAGGATCTGCCAGTGCTTGACCGTGGATCAATGGAGTAATTCCTTCCATAGAATTTGTAAATATCGAAGCAAGGTCTCGAGAGTGAGGTATCATTGCACCGGAGCTATCGTGTAGATTGAGAGGTTCAAAGTCAACTGCCGCATTCTGTGACAGAGCGATCCGTTTTACGCGCTTAAGTGACCGTGAGTCTTCACCGGACGACAAGGCTTTATCCTCATGCTCACTAACGACCTGCATAGCTCCAAGATCGCGTTTGCGACCCACAGCAGATGTTCTCGAGTCCTCTTCCTCATCCATAGTTGTGACAAACCAGCCTCACTGTGCGTGTTAAGACCGGGGTGGTAATTGTTATATGCTCCAGAGCATGCCAGTACTTGACGATTGAGGAATGGTGCGAGGTTCTTGGGAGAGTCCTTCCAAAATCGGAGTGGTAATGGGGAGCCTAGAGAAGTCAGTAACCTCTGGCTTTGTTGTTTGTTAAGCCTATAGATTCTAGATGGATCATTTGCTATTTAAAAAATGAAAAAGAAACTTTAGGGCGGACCAGCTGATCGAGGGGAGATCTTTGGCCGACTGTTGGGAGATGAATTATACAATTATCTGACGGAGTGGAATAATTTTGGTTGCCAGTCTCGCCAGTTTATTTTATTGCTAGGATCAGCCACCCCTGGTCTTGGCATCGGTAGGTACAACTACGATGCCGCTTCTAGCTGCGTGGTCTTCAACATCGATCCATATCATACATTCACTACACTACTGGCAATTCCATCCGCGACTCTTTACCAAAAACATTCTTTCTCTAGCTATTAACATACGACTTCTGGTATACCGCATGCGAGTTTGAGGCAACTGCAGATCAGGTCACAAAGGTAAGCACGAAGTATCCTCGGACGTTGAGAGCCCAGCTTAGTAGAGCATTTCCCTTCTCAGAAAACTTGCTATACCCAGGAGCATGCCTTTTTTCCATACCCATATCTCTTCCTTCGTTATCTCAATAGAGCCTGTGCTAACATTTCCTTGGTTTTTCTAAGAGGTCGTAGACTACATATAGCTCTTCACCACCTTTCTAGTGAGCACCGACTAGCCTATTCAACGTATACAAGCAGGCTCTCCGGAGCAAATATATCCCCAAAATTCCTCCTTCTACAGCCGCCAAACTGTCTTCCCCGATATTTCTTCCTCGCACTGTCAAATACGACACGAGCTCTAAACCACCACGTCCGAGCGGTCCGTACCAAACCATGGCTGAGAAAACAGGGCGGAGGAGGAGGTCGAGCAGCTTGCTGTACCAGGAACCTCCGGAAACAATAGAACATATGAGCGACCAGGCGGCTCTACCAAATTTGAACGCAAACTGGGTTAATTCGAAAGGTCAGTCCAAAAAGTTGCCACCAGGCTTGTAGCAAAGCTCTAGACCTCCCTTTGCGCACAATCGCAAATAATAATTCTGATTGATTCAGAAATTCTCGCTGACATAGAATAGGGGCTTGGACGATACATATTGTGCTCATCGCTGCTCTCAAGATTCTGTTTGATATAGTCCCAGGAATCTCACAAGAAGCGTCATGGACCTTGACAAACATGTCTTATATGTTTGGGTCGTTTTTGATGTTTCACTGGGTTCGAGGAGTCCCCTTCGAGTTTAACGCTGGCGCTTACGATAACCTAAACATGTGGGAGCAAATTGACAATGGGGCACAATACACACCAGCGAAGAAATTTCTTCTTAGTGTGCCCATTGTGCTATTTCTTATTAGCACTCACTACACCAACTACGACTTGACCTATTTCACCATCAACTTTCTTGCTGTGCTAGGAGTTGTGATACCAAAGCTACCCTATGTAAGTTTTATCCTTCCTATGAAAACAACGAACGGAATATCAATGCTCATTTCCCTTTCCAGAGTCATCGAACACGAGTAGGACTGTTTTCCGGCCTCCCCGAAGATAGGTAGTAAAGAAATTTAGAGTGGTGCATGGTGTTTGTAAGATATTTTCAAGGCGTTTGTCTATTCAATGCGATCGCAAGACTACACGTTTAGGAACAAAATGCATGGCAGGTGTATTTACAGCGAAAAGAATTATAAAATTTGGCTACTAGAAGCAAAGTGTTGAAATCCGCATGTCCATGAATGTGATATTCTCAGACACGCTTGTAACCACACTGGCACCTGCCCAGGCACAGAACTTCATAAATAAGATTCAATGAAAGAAAAGGCTATACGTAGAGTTATGGATCTACTCCAATCCACTTACTCATAAGCAGGTAAACTCTCTGAATAGTAAGGGTATGCTAGGCTTAGCTAAATAAAGATCTAACCTCATACCCGGATTTCCCGGCTCATGGGGAGCATAGGAAAACAATACAGCCCCTTCTAAGCGATGTCTCCATCAATCAAAGCCGGAAAGTTTAAAGGTCGTATCTCAAAAGAAATACAAAAGAACGTGTCAGGGGTTCCGGGAAACGGAGATGAACCAACAGCCAACATTTCTAATAATTTTCATCTTCAAAAAAAATTGGTTGAAGGAACGGCAAAGAGGCAAGCACTACAAAGTTTGACCTATGAGTAACAACTTCCCCTGGGGGCTTCCTCCACCTTTTAGAAAGTTGGCTAAGATCCAAGATCTCTCAGATAGACTAGCCATTGCCATTTGTCGAACCGGACAGGAGGAGTAGAATGGTAACAGTGTCTCCGTGTCTGTCTCAGTGATGACCTAGTTGCACGCCTCTGAGACCAACTCAGTTTTCTGCATATATCTACCAGAAACTTGGACCTTAAACTAAATTAGATACCCATAGATGGCGTGTGAGGGTTGGTGACGCGGCGGGCGCAGCAGTCGTTAGAGTGGATAAGGAAATCCGAAAATGCAGATTATCAATTTCGTGAAATGCTTAGGTGTGAAGTTTGCTGTCCTTTGGTCTCAAGATGTAATCTCTCAATAGCAAGGTACATATATTTAGGCACCTTTTAGTACGAAATTATGATATGGGTCCGCTATTTTTGGGTTCTAACCCCCTATTCTGACAATTGTGCTAAGTACATCTTGAAGTATTAGACCTCCTCGTATACAGCTTGCTACTCATTATTCGATAGTTTATCTAATACTATATATAGCCTAGTATAACCACTTTACAATATGCTCTCCATGAATCCCTGATAACAAGATTTGGCAGGCGAGAACTTGTCTGCTGTCGCACTATTGCAAGCGAGATTACCTTATAGACGTCTTTGAAGTGCTCAGAGATGTGACAGAATAGCCATTGCTTCGTGGTCGAGTTACTGAAGGGCTACCAATCGAAGACTTTTTGCCACGCCTACTATACGGCGTCATCAATTCTGTAGCCCAATCTCTATAGTTTCTCGAATGCAGTATACCATATAAAACCCGAATACTCTTGGAAAAGGGCTCTTGAGGGAATTCAAGCGCTTCCCATGGATAGATAGCCCAACATACTGTACGTACTTTGCAAAACAGTGTAATTTAATTTAGCTATACATCCCTAAACCAAACACTCTCACTACCCACGCGATAATACAAAAGCATGCTTTCTTGATCTATTTAAATCCACGTGGACTGTGTGTCTTTTAATGCTCTATTTCATCATGCCCTATAGAATATTTCTACAAAGGAGACAAGCTGGGTTGCTAAATACCCAAACCAACCCCCTTCACAAGCGGGAAAAACTGCGTATCGTTTTGGAAACTTAAAGAACTTCAAGGTAAAAGCCATTGAAATGCCATAGTAGAGGTAGGAGCTCGCTATGATATTAACATGTGCATCTGTAGCTTGCTGCTAGACCAAATTCCCCAGTACATGTTAAATCTTGAGCATTTAGCGAGTTTTATGATCTAACTGCATGCTTTGTTATATATGATAGCTAGATCCAGAAATATCCGTCGCTCACAAACTTTTCTCTACAGCTTCCAAGTCACCAATAACTTCCTTCCAGCTCCCCCACTCCTTGTCTCCACCAGGAATACCCCCAAATAGCGGCAAACGCGTTCCATCCGTGTCTCCAATACTCAATATCCGACTGACGGCCTCCTTGATTCCTACTGTGCCAAATTTCACAACTAGTTCCTCAACAGAACTGACCTTGTATTGTAGGAGCTGCCTCTCCTTAACTTCGGCATCTGTGACAGTAGTTTTGATGGAGAGGTTGTAGAGATGTACAACAGATTTAGGGAAGAAACCTGCTGTGCCATCAATGGTCCCAGCACCACCGATAGAGATTACAGGAAGTAGTTGTTGGCCGAGACCGGTGAAAGTGTGAAAGTGAGTGTGGTCAATCTTTGGATTGGCAGCGATTTGAGCGTGATACGAGACATCTCCGTGAGAGAGTTTACAGCCGACGATGTTGGGGTGCTTAGAAAGAGTTGCATATGTTGAAGGAATAACTTTGACATTATTTGAAACACCTGGATAGTGATAACTGCAACTTATATAAGTAATGCTCGATTGTCATTGAGAGGAGTTGAACTTACACCATAACAGGAATAGGACTTGCGTCGGCGACAGCGGTAAACCATCGAATAATTCCATCCTGTGTACTAGCGCCAGCGAAATATCCGGGAACCAAACATAAGCCCCATTGCGAACCAGCCTCTTTTGCACTCTTCAACTGCTCAAGAACTTCCTCGATATTCTGCGAGGCGGTTCCGGCAATGATTGGGTAGTCTTTGAACCCTGCATCCTCGAGCGCTCTTCGGACGTAGGACAAGACGTCAAAACGTTCCTTGTTGCTAAGATGGACGGCTTCGCCTGTGCTGCCGAGTATAACTAATCCCTTTATGCCGGCTTTCGCAAGATGAAGGGAATGTGCAGCTTGGGCTTCTAGGTCAAGCGGCGCCTAGGAAACGAGGATTAGACGAATCTGGGCAAGGAGTTTCCCCGAGGTTACGTACAGCGATTGCATTGTAGTTTGCAGCCTTCTTTGAGACAAAGAAAGTAGGCACTGGGACGTAAACGCCTGCTGGGGGTGGCTGGGACATTGTAAAGGGGTATATTTGTGCAAGTGAGACACCGAGAAGGCCTCTAATATATGTAGTGTTGGTGATTATGCGGCAAGTGGTTTGGTCTAGTAAAAAAACAGAATATATTTCAAACTTGAGGGTGGCTGCGAGTATATTTATTGAATGGGGAGGGAAACTAAGTGGTGTTGTGTTGGCAGTTCTCTCGAAATACCGCCTTAGCCTTTGCGTGCTCCGTCTGGCTCAGTAGCTTCTTAATACACCCACTCGCGATGCTTCCAATCAGGGTCTAAGGGAACAGTCTCTGCGGCATAGTCCATGGACCTCCTACATTTTATCGCAAGCTGGTTGCACACTTCAACTTCCATTACCTACCTGCTCCCACTTTCGGTATATTGAGAGCCGAGACAGTCCCACTTATACAGAGGATGGAGGGGTAGTGGGGTCGGCAGATTCAGACAGGCAGGTTGCGGATGGTGTTGGTGTTGTATGTAAATGCCCTTATTGCAGATGCTAAAGGCTACAGCTTTGGTTTTGGAGGATGAATTCTCCCTTCATGTGGATTGATATGAGATAAGATATGTGCGATGCACTGTATAGTACATGTATGTACCTCATACGTCGGTATATAGCAGTACATGTGGCTAGTACTACATGAACAGTTACGTGCAACTTTTATTTGGTTAAGTACGACCATGTATGGAAAGGAACAGTTGTGGCAGGCTATTTCATAAGTCCCCCATATGTCTGCGTTTGCTTCTGCTCACCAGTACAAATAAATCCATCGTGAGAGTATCGGCTGACCCCGTAATTCGCTATAGAAAGGCGGATGGAACACTTCGAATTGTAACCACTAGATAGAGCGTAGACGCTACAAAAGCACTAAATGAAGTACCAATGCCAATGCAAACGCTGGGTATCGCTCAGATCAACTCTGTGAGGTTGTACGCCCTAATCGCGGTTCCGCTCCAAATCATAATCTGTTGAGACTCGTCCAGACTAGCCAAATCACAGAACCTCTCCACAACATGCTTCCACTTCTTCCAAGCATCATCAACTCCTACTGTGCAAACGGGCCAGTCTGAGCCAAACATAATCCTGAGTGGCCCGAATGTAGCCAGGATAAGCACAAGGTACGGCTGGAGAGCCTCAAAGATCTCGTCTACTGTGCCGGCCTTTAGCCTATCTGGCATCTCCGAGAAACATCCGCTGAGCTTCATATAAGTCTTGCTCGTTTTGCTGAGTCTGAACATTGCCGTCCTCCACGCAACGAATTTAGGGTCCGTTTGATTGTAGACCGACAGGTCTGGCTTGCAGAGGTGATCTGTAATCGTTAGCCTTGGAATTGTCTAGCAGAAATTGTTTGAGTTACTGATAATAATGGCCACTTTGTTTTCCTCTGCAACATCTTTATGTGCTGCCTCAATCATTTCAACAGCCTCCTCCAACTGCCATTTCCCTCCACTATGTTGATCAATACCCAAATCAAACACAAACCCTTTGTTTCCCAGCCACTTCAAGCTCTCAATAAAGTCTGGCTTTAGCATTGTCCCCCTCGGCTTGTCCTGTACCAAATATCTGAATCCTTTGATCTTCCCCCAACTCTCTTCCGCTCTCTTCTCCACCTCCCCAACATACCTCTCCAGAGCCTCCACCCCACTCGGCATCGGTGCCCATGGTATAATGCCTAAGCATTGCTTCCGCTGCTCTGCACTGTGTCCCTCGCCGTCCCTGGGCGTTCCCAAAGCTATCCTCTTCAACCAGTCCACCTCCATCAGCGGCATTTCCCAGCCACTGCCATCTTTCACACCAAGCTCTAGATCATTTTTGCGGTCCGTTTCAAGGAAGATAAAGCCTTCTAGGGATGGAGGCGAGCCGGTCGCTGAGGCATATTCGTCGAGGGAGTGTTGGCTGTGTAATGGGTTGGACGGAGTGCTCCATGCAAGTGTATTCAGTTCTGATTCGGGGAACAGGTGTATGTGAGAGTCTATGATAGGATACTGAGGAGACTCTTCGGAAGCCATAGCTGTGGTATAGGAGGTTGAGATTGGAATTCGTAATGCTGGAGTGTAGATTACGATGTGAGAGAGCTGCCCATAGTGTCACGCTTAGTTGAAGGTTGTTCCAAACACAGCGTTTGCGGCGGGTCACTTTATTTGAGGGGTACAAGCCTATCGTTATCGATCCCACAGGGGTACGAGACGCCACATTGGGTAACACCACAACTACCTTTCTCAGTAATAAGTGACATCCTTCGTGCTCGAGTAAACAATTATTAGCACAAAATTCAAGACGCGGAAATGCGCTTTGCCAGATTCGATGAATGGGTATAATGACAAAAGTGAAAGACTGCATCCTCAGAATACTTACTTCATGTCAATCAAATGTACCATGTCGCCTAGCTCATTCTCGACCCTTTTCGGAAGTTTGTCGAGAGTCTCGAGACTTAAGTGACATCTATCAAAAGACAGTTTTCGAAGCAATAGTCGCTTCTTGATATTAGGCTATTCGTTTGAAGCGGGAGGCAACGAGGTACGTTTGTGTGAAGTAAGATTTTTTTTTAATTTTGTGATTTATAGGGGTATAGAGTATCTAAACTTCTCTAGGAAGTCAAGAGTATAAACGCCAAATATGCCTTCGATCTATGATATCCATCAATAGTCTGAATCCGTCCCCAACAAAAACTCCCGACCTATCCTGAATCAATGTCTGGTGGTCAATTTTAAAGCCTATAAAACGCCGGAGGTAATTTCAAATGCCCCTTATTTTCCCTCTCATGTATCTTCTCTCATATTTAAACCCCAGGTGTCAGGGAATCTGGTGTAGCTGACTCCGATGTTACCTCTGACCCAGCGATTGGTGTCATGTAGTCCATGACTTTGACACCGGCAGGCTTGCCGTTTATGTTCAAAGCCTGCCTGAGTGCCAGGCTATTGAGCATACTACCCTTGACTGTGCTCATCTTGGTTTCAAATTCGCGCTTCATTCCGTGCTTGACGGCATCAAGAACATTGTTGACAGTGACTCGTGGCTTGAATGCAGGCTCGGTGCCCGCTTGGTAAACTCCAGTCTCAACAAGAATAGAGTACCAATCATTCTTGGATTTCTCGTTGAAACGGTTTGTGCCTTGAATGTCACTCTCGGGAGTATCACCGACGAAATAGACTGTCTCGGGAGGAGCATTGATCTGGTGCTCGTCTTTGCGCCATTGTTGGAGGAGACGAGTAGCAAATTGGAAAGTACCAATTTGAGGTTTGCCAAATGCGATGGTCTCGAGCTCTTTGCCCTTGGTGAGATCCTTGAAAAGCATCTCAATCATCTTTCTCAGCGCACCCATACCAAGTCTGACGTTGTCGTGGGCAGCCGACCAGACGATATCGTTGTGGGAAAAGTAAATTGGAGGCCCCTCGTCGAAGGTCTCAGAGAGAGTACCCATGTATCCTCCCTTCGACATTGCGAGATCAAGGATGATTTGGATATCGGCAGCCCAGTCTCTTGAATCGGCAAATCTATGAATGATTAGTAGAAATTCGAGTCAGGAGAAGGACGAAGTCTTACACAAATACGGCGTCGATTTTGGTCTTTGAGAAGTCCCGCTTGCGCGAAGCGGTGAATTCATCTTCAGTCAATTTACGGAATGGGGTTGTGTGAGGATTGTCCTTAATAAGATCACCTGGAGTAATGACATCCTGGAAGCCATAACCCTCAGCGACCTGTCGACACTTCTCGCCCTCGCCACCAACGACGAGAACAGTCTTGTGTTGCTCAACCATCTCTCGCATTGGAGTATGACCTGAATAGATTAGTAAGTAATAGAATAGTTCCAGGGGTTAAATTTGCCTACCACAGATGAACTGGGCGGGAGCAACTTCAATGTCGAGCTGGCCGGACAGGTCGATGCAACGTTCTGCTTCAGTCTTTCCTCCACCGTTGGTCAAGAAAATGTAAGGACTGTTTTCATGTTAGTAGAGTTTAACTATGTTGTGTTGAGATGAACTTACACTTTCATTCCATACTCATTCTCCCCATTCAGCATCTTCATAGCTTCGATGGCTTCTGGTAAGGGTCGACCTCCCCTAATAAGAACTCCATCGATATCGAATGCAAAAGCAAAACTATCGGCGGTTGGAATCTCCGCTGGGGTACCTGGGGATCGTGGGGTAATGGGGGAATCTTCTACTGGGGACGGGAGATCTTCCTCCAGATTCATTGTCGAGAGTTCGATTCGAGCATTTGCCATGGAGGCAGCAAAAGTGCCCCCATGGTGAGTTCTTGAGCGTTGATGATGCATCAGTCTTTTGGTTGATAGAGTTAGCCTTTTGTTGCTCTAACTGAAGAGGGGGGAGGTCCCCAAAGCTCAAGCTCTATGACCATAACTTTATGGAAATAGAGATGAGCAAGTTTTGTTTTATTTATGGGAGAGCGAACCTTTCTGGAACTACGATAACTCCTCCGGATGACACGTCGCTTGCGGTAGCGGTCATAGAAGAGAGCCGTCGAATTCCCGGTCTCTGGCGATGTGGAGAGAGAAGGCTTGCGGGTGCCATGATTGTGATATATGCTCGTCGAGATGAGGTTTGTGTTTGGAGGATTGAAACTGCGGACTATGGGCGGGTCTAACACCGGTTCGTAGGTTGACAAGCAGGATCAAGTGAACTTGAGGCAGAAAAGAAGGATCTCAAAGGATGTTACTTGTTAATGGTAGTTTCAGGGTGAGATTGCGCAGTTCTTACATCCTCCAAAATTAAGAGGGCCTTTGGTGGGTCATATATAAACAAGTCGGAGGGAAGGCGCCTCTGTGCACAAGTGCAGAGGTCTCTAGCTTCTCCCAAACCGACATACGTTGTATGTAATTCTTGGGAGAAGATCATGCCTTCCGCATACTAGCGTCCAAAGTGATATGTATAGCGCCGACACGATACGACTAGAGAAGAAGGGGTCGCTCTGGTTGGAGCAGGGCCAATATTATTAAACATACGGGTTCCACCATACCAGGGGATCATATTTGAATAATATCATTACTTATGACTGTGAACCAGGAGAGTTCAAAGGTGAACGGGAACTACTGCACATTTGCCTCATTCGCCTCATTCCAGCATGAGTAGCCGGCAGTTTGCTTTCATGACTCTCATACACTTCAGACCTCAGACGTGGCTATTACCTCGAACTTTGATGACAATCGAGTTAGTTGGACAGCAGTGACCAGCCTGCCAGATAACGCCGATAAGAGCCATCGGTAATGCAGTCTGGCCGGTTCAATGACGATGGAGTGCAGCGAGAGAGATGAGGTTTTTTTTATTTGATTTTTACTTTGGGTGCATTTGTGCGTGGGTAGTAGCTGGACCTGAAGACAATTTGGTCTCAAGGCAAGCTAGCCAAAGCTTGCCCAGCGCCATCCGCTTCGTTGGAACGCTCGGAGAATCCGTCTACTTCTATCAAATCAAACCCGGCTTGGATCTGGGTATTTTACACAGTAAGGTGGGCTACAGGAGGAAACTTTATTGCGGCGAGATGCTACTGCTATTTGGGGTCGTGGGATCCCAGCACCTATGCTGTAAAGACTGGAAGTCGTTGGAAATCAACCTAATGGCGATTTCGCTTAGCCTGGATCTACCTAGTCGGGGGTTTTTTTCACGAAGGAACTCTGTGCATTCCACACACCACACCGCAAATATTAATAACGCTCCAACCCAAAGCATGTGAATTCTGCAACGGCCCCTTGGCGTATGGCATGAACATACATCCTAAGGACTGACTGGAAGGAAGGGAAAGAGTACAAGCACAGCACAGTTCATGTACTCCACGTCTGCATAACTACTGGTGGTACACACGAGGTACTGAACAGGCTGAGTGAAGATCCTTCCATTCGAGGCTGAGTATGCTTCCGATGTTCCATTTTGATCTTCATCCACTCGGTCCAGTACTCTATCTGAAAGGGAAAAACAGGAACAAGAACTTTTCAGGGTCCAGCGACGGAATGGAATGATATTTCCGTCACTGAACCCCACCCTTCAGCCTCAGACGTCCTGGCGGGCTCTCGCCGCCGACTTGGCTGGCTTCAAGGAGGGTTGGCATCTCGGCACAAGAGCCAGTCAACCGCACTGAAACCGATCAATAGCAAGTAGAAACATTATCGGTATTGCATCAGAAGCCGCGATCGGTCGAAAGATGCAGACCTTTGTTTACTTCTCAACCAGGCAGTACCTATTTTCCTTCTCTGGTCCTCGTCCATACCCCTTTCAGTTGCCCATGCCCGCCATGCCATTTCACCGGTGAAGAGCCAGAGTAGCACCTGCAACTTAATCAAGATGATGTCAACAAGCATATCTTCCACGTTGCGGCAAGAGGATAGCAGAACGCCATCCGAAAACCCACCCGAGAGGACCCCAAATCGGGTTAGAAATAAAAGTCTCACAAAAATGGGGACTCGGGGCAACCAGTCCAGTGGCAAAGCATCTCTCTTCTCGAAGCGAGAAATGTTGGTCTCTCTATACAGACGTGAACCCGTGAAGCAGATGATACGTTCACAGGCCATCCCGCTGCTACCAGAGAACAGAAGGCAGAGACGTGCAAAAGCCGATCACTCGCTGGGCCGGCGAAGGGAACGGTGTGGGACACGGCGTTTGCGAGCGAGTCATGATGACCCCAATAATTTAGTATGAGGGAAATGTTAGGGTCCGGTTTTTGGGTGGTACATGTTGGTTTGGGTTTATGAGAGGCGGGGATCGAAATCCCCTCTCCAAAGATGCCCATATCTGTTACGTATACAAGTACGGAGTCCCCAGCCCTTTTCTTTCCCTGACTGTGGAGTAGTCTACGTTCTGTTTTGGAGTTTTGATCTTGTCTTCTGACGTCCCGATGATAGGCGAATTGTTGCCCATTATATCCGTACAGACGTACCGACAACCGAGCCGAGAATCATACTCAATTTCCACTACACGGATCCAGTGATAGTTATTTCAGTCGTGAATTAGAGATTTACTGATAGAAGGGTGGTATTTGTAGCGAGACATAACTTCACTCAAAAGTATTTCTTTAAATACTTGTTCTTGTTTGGCACTCAATAAACTATGGACAATATCCGGGCAAAACCGAGTATTTAATTTATTTTCTCTTACACAGTTCTTGCCACTCTTCCTTTTTACTACCTCAGAATGCTTGATTTATACTTTTTGATAGCCTGCTTCCGACAGTCCAGCGCCCAAAGCCTTGATTGCCTGGTCAATATGGTCACGCTTTGGGTCGGTCTGTTTATTTGAATCAGCTACAGCCTCCACAATCAATGTTTGGATTATACATACGACACTAACTCCCATATGCCCAACTCTTATGTATTTGCTGGCAATCTCCTTGTGCAAACCTCCGGCAAAAACAACCCCCTTCTTCATAAGGTTTGGTAGTAGTTGTGGTGGGGTGATATTCTCAGGTAAGTAAATGGCAGTCATACCGTTTGCCTGATCGGCAGGATCTGAGGCCAGTTGTTTCAGTCCAAGATCAGCGACGGCTTTCTTGACCTTTTGAGATGCTGCACGATGAGCCTCAAAGCGTTCAGATAATGGCTTGGAAAGGATCTGGCTCAAAGAGGTATGGAGCGCGTGGACTAATTGCGGGGAAGGGGTTGCAAAGTATGATGGTTTCCTGGCTTCGTAGTTTTGCATGACTATAAATGATCAGTAAGCTACAAGATTTGGATACCCGATAACTTACTTGGTAACCAATTCTTGAAAGACGCAAAGTATGAGCCAGGCGGTGTCTTCCTGCTCTGGAAGGTTTTGATAGCACGACCGCTGTACATCGAGATTGAGAGACCAGCAGGACACCCAATCGCCTTTTGACTTGCAGTAATAACACCATCTAATTGCCACTTATCAAAGTCTATTTCCTCACATCCAACACTGCACACGCCGTCAACAATGAGAAGTGTATCGGGGGAAACCCTATGAATCAATTCCGACAAGGCCTTTAGTTCACTCAATACACCAGTTGAGGTGTCAACATGAGTCACAGTCAACAACTTGTATTTCTTCTCCTTCAAGGCCTTTTCAATCTCTGGTAGTTGCGGTCTCGATCCAATTGGAGCCTTAAGTTGTGTTACCTTGGACCCATAGGTTTCGAAGCAGTCTGCGAAAGAGTCCGCAAAGTAACCGGTGTGTAGAACCAAAATCTCGTCTCCTGGTTCTGCCAAGTTCGCCGCAACCAAATCCCATCCAAGTGTTCCAGATCCCGAGATAACGAATGGCTGCGATGCAGGGTCGGTGGTTTGGAACAGCTTTCTCAGCATGGAGAGAGTCTCGCCGAAGGTTTCGACAAATGGTGCTCCTACATGAGATTGACTGTTACCCACAAATTAGCATTTGCTGTTTTATAGATGCAACAACGGAGTCTACAAGATTGAAGGTATACCTGAAATGGCTCATAGACTGCAGAACAGCATCATCAAACTCGATTGGGCCTGGAATCAGCAGTGTGGGGTGGTCTGGTTGAGTAGACATTTTTTTGGATTGTTCGGACGTAGAACTCAAAGATTTTTCTTGTGTTAGTAGAGAAGACTGTTTAGGCAATGAGGTATTTGGAGGTAGCTGAGGTCGTTTATCCAGATGTCTGGATATGACACTCAGTCTGGCGTTGGGAGACAGCTTGAAGGAGATGGCGGGGTAGTCGGCGGAGAGCCAGGATGACCATGGACTTCCGTTTCTGCCCGATTGGACTATGATAGCCAGGAGGAGTGGAGAAACGAGAGAAAGGGTGTGCCTTCTTGAAGGGAATCGTGTGTTATTGTAGCTCTGAATCGGCAAACGTAGAATGAGTTGAATCCCGAGTGCTGAATCCCCAGTTAGGAGTTGTCATTGCCCTTCTATTTTTCCCCCCCTCCATCAGTCAGCTAACTTAGACCTCCGATTTAACTCCGAGATAATAAATAGGCGTGGGCACGTGCCGTTCCTTATTTGACTTCGCGGTGGAATAATGCTAGCTATATAATATATACGTTGCCTGTCTATTTATCCAGTTGATCTTCCGATTCACGGGCAAACTTCTTTGCTCTTTGACTGCTAGAATCCTGTTCTCGCAAATCTGATCGGCAATCTAATTTGTGCCATGTAGCCCACCAAAAAGAATTGACCTAGCTGCTGTGTTTTTTTCTTTGAATAAAACGAAGCAAGATAAAGTTACTGTATATGCAGTTGCTTTGGATGAGCCGTCAGCTATTCTTTTGTTTTCTTTCTTGTAGGTAGGAGAGAAGAATTCACATCGGTAGCTTGCCTCGCTACCCCTTTTCTAAAAAGCATGCCAAGATGTTCATAAGGACAAGAGGTAATAAAATGCCACTGGTTTATCTACCTATATTTGGATTCTGGCATTCAGAGCATCTTTCAAGTTTGGTATGAAAATATAAGAAACAACCTATACCTCAGAATCTACGACTCTTGAAGAAGGGTTAAATTTTAATATTTGTGGTATCGAGTCAGAAGAACATTTTACTTACATTCAAATGTGTCCTGGTTGAGCAAGTACAAGCTGTACAGACCGCACTCTGACTTGATTTTCGATTGCTTTTGTACAATTGAATCTCTTTCCTCGTCAGCTTAGCTTGCTAAATTCACCTCCTTCCACACTTCAAACTCGTAGATGTTCCGGACCGCGATATTTGATGGAAAAGGTACAGAAAGCAACAATTTAATACAATTCATGTTCCGTTCTTTTCCAAGAAAACACTAGATCCTACGTTACAGTCTGATATTGGGCACCACCATGAACGGGGTCGTGGAAGTACCGCCTTTCGCATCTTTTGGAGTATTCGAAAGTGGTTGTTAAAAGATATTGCCGCCTCGGAAACGCTGGAGCTGGAGCAGCAAAATCTATTGGAATCAAATGGCACACATCGTCGAAGAAATCATGTGGCTAGCCGCCATCTCTGGAGCTACTTATGCTATTGAGAAGTGTGCTCTAATCTTCTACTTAAATCAGCGAACTCTACAACTTTGGCAATCTCCTAAGGAGGCTTCTTTTCTACCAGTGAACTACTTTATCCCCACCAGAAGCAACCCAATTGGACGGAAACAATCTACAATGCTCTCATTATCACTGTGGTTCCTACGCCAATATTTATGGTGCTTCAATTGAAACTGGGAAGTTTTTATGATTTTTATGCTGCTGTCGCTGGTTAATTCAAAGCTATCTTCATGGCATAAGTGAAAGTTCTTTCAAGTACCATCATATCGACATGGTCAACCTTATTTCCTCAATGCAGTTGGATGATGCCGATGTATTTCTCAGCTGACTTAGCTTGGATTGGTCTTTTGCCATCACTGTATGGAAACGCGTGGTTCGCAGTTATCGCCCATACGTCTAGGAGCTCTGCTAGCTAGTCATCGACCTAGAAATGAAGCGAGATGTATTGCTGTTCTACGTAAGAAGCTGTAGCTATAAGCTATAATTACTGTCAGGCATGTGCGTATCTTGTCTTTCGAAATATAGAATCTCACCGATGGGAATAGTCTAGACTCTTCACTGGTTGTCACACTGCCTGGTGGTTTGCGTCAGCAGTGTTCCTAGTACTTTACCTGAAGGGAAAAATCAAGACATTTGCAGACCACACGGCACCACTTTGTGTCGTGGTTCTCGCACTCTTATTTATGCTCGGAGCTGGCATCATTGCAGCAATAATGGTTGTTGTCAATGTTCGTACTTCCAGAATTCCCTAAGCTGCAGATTATCATTTGCTGACAACAAATGTAGCATGCAGCAACATTATGCTGAGGACGTAGCATTCGGTATCCTTCTTGGGTCCATCTACGGAAAACTCGGCAATATCCCCACACGCTCGATATTCATCACATAACTCAGTACCCGGACCAAAATCTAAAACTTCCCTGGTTCCGTTCGCAATAAATTTGGCGTCTCGGCCACATAATCGCTCAAGTGCCCCATCGGGAATATCACCAGCAACCGCCTCTGTTGTACCACGTTTGGATACTGCAAACGGCCCTTCAATCTTTCTAGATTTTGGAAATTTTCCACCCCCATCAGTAACCCCATGGGCAACATCTCTCTCACAACGTTCAGAAACTCTAAAAGTCTCCTCAATAGCAGACTCGTCCGAACAGGTATCCGAAAGGAGTGTGGTCAGGCCATAATCTGGTCCACCAGAAATAGAACTAATTGTCAAATGGGCTACGTGGAGTTCCCATATTTGAGTCTTCGTCGGCCAGAGAGTCAAAATGTGGAGTAAATGGGCTAGCTTTCTGTATGCCTTACTAGAGCTGACCGAATGATTGGTATAAATACCTAATGATGAATAATGCTACTATGTAATAACAGCTTAGCTGAGAGCTACCTAGGCATGAACCGAAGACCCCCTTTTTTTAAGCGAGATATTTACCGAGGACTGGGGTGATCAAGTTCGACATCAAATTTCTCCTACAGTTTCATACATAATTAAACTCCATGATCAATGATCATATTCTCCGCTCCCCTCTCGATAACTCCTGGCCCCGCCATCTCCATCTCGAAGTCTAAATCCGGCTGTGCTTCCGCATATAGACTGTTTTTCTCACTTGCCATCTTGAAGTTATACGCTGCCTCTTCATTTGAGATAATCTGTTTTACGAGGGACGAGCTCCCAGCAGATGCTGCTTCGACCTGTAACTGTATAGCACAGCCTCTATCTAAAAGACCGAAGAGAAACCCTGCTTCATCAACCGTAGAACCTGTGGATAGAAGGCCGTGGTTAAGGAGGATTGCAACCTTGGTGATAAATTTAGTTCAGTTTCAATATTGTTCTGGTTGAATGACCCACCTTATTCTTAGCTCCTAGGCATCTGGCGATGTTCTTGCCCTCTTCTTCAGCGAAAACAATCCCGCCATACTCGTCGTAAACGGCGATTGAATCATATAGAGTACAGATATCTTGGTTCAACATGTCAAGTCCCCTACCAAAGGCAGACCATGCTCTACCTGCATCTGTATGCGCATGGCATACTGCGTGGACATCGGGTCGTGCTTTATGAATCTCGGAGTGTATGAAAAAGCCTGCTGCATTTGCTGGTCGGCTCTACCAACCCATTAGAACCGCATTTTACAGAACGAGGAGGGAAGGAGAAAGTACTCTGTTACCCCCAACTATCTTTCCTGTTGCTACATCTAGACATATCAAGTCACCGGCAGTCATGAGACCGAAGTGTTTGCCAAGTGGGTTCATCCAGATGTAGTTTTCAAATTCGGGGTCTCGAACTGATATGTGACCACTCATGCCTTCGGTGAAACCACTACGGGAGAAATTGCGGAAGGTGGCGGCTGTGTGGATGAGGATGTGGTTACGGTGTTCAGCGTGGGAGGAGAATGTTGGAATACCTGTACTCAGGTTAGTTAGACTATAGGAGCGTCCTATGATTAAGTGTTGATGTTGAGCAGAATTGAAATCCTATATGGCAATGCTCCAAATCATAATGCTTTTGTGAAAGTTACAAACACTATTTCACGGCCTTCCGCAAAAGTGGTGAAAAAGACTCCCCCGTCTCTCGTTTTAACGTGGTACAAATGCTAGTCCGGCTAGATTCGACATATTTCTGCTACGAAAGAAGGCAAAATTGATTCACATACCGGGAAGTGCAATTTCACCATGGCTTATAGCCTCCAAAGGCGTTTTATCTTCAGCTCCATGGACATGGCTTTCGGGTTCTTTGAAGGTCTCTACTTTCGAAACTGGTACCGCAAATTCCGAGGTGGCTGATGGTGCCATCTTGTGTTATGCTCTAAAGCGTTTAGCGTTCTAAATATCTAATGAAAGTTGAGAGAATATGGTTTTAAACCTGCGAGGTCTGGTACAGTTTAGCATGGTAGGTTTTGTAATCCTACTAGAACTAAAAGTGGGGAATTATGAAGAGTGGCGAGAGTGGGATACATGAGGTTAGGAGAGGCTCGGAGAGGGAGGCAAATTCAGTAGGAAACCAGGTAACGATCTGCAAGGGAAGGATTGCAGCATAACAAAGATGTTAGGTTGCGGGTATTAGGCACTGGTTCTTCAATCATTCAACGTTCGGATTTCCCGAAAGTGCACAATCCAAGACGCAAATTGTTAAAATTATATAACCAGTAGACCCTCAAGTTTAAGTCTTTTTATATTCAGCTCTTACTATGTACAAAATGTTCCCTATGGCCGTGCTAAACATTTAAAGCTTGCTCTTGAATCTGGATGTTTCGTCTCTCTTGATCAATACATCATTATCCGGATATGGATCAATCGTCAATCCGTTTAATGGATTCATCTCACTGGCTCTATGGAACATATCTTCGTATACCTTTCCGTCTTTGCGACCTAAAGATGAGTCCAGTTGCCAGTCTGAGAATTGCCAGGCATCAACGAGTTTTAGAGCATGAGGACGGATTTCTTCGAGTAATTTCATGACTGCTTTAGTACGAGCGAGTTGAATTTGGCGCACGGTCACGGCAGCAGAAGAATAGAACTCGGAAGCCTCCTTCTCTAACGTGTTTAAGGCATGGAGGCGGAAAAGCTTGTGGAGAACATCAACAGTGTTTGAGTCCAGCTCATATTTGAGACTCTCGCTTTGTAATGCATCGTAGAAGTTCTTGACAACGATATACTGAGAGTGGGCGGTACTGAGTCGCCAGAAGTCGACGAGAAGTGAGTTCCAAGAGTTCTTTTCAACATCCCGACGCTTCAATGCTTCGAATGTGAGGAAGGAAACGCGCCATGCAAAAGCATCCACGAGATCACTATCGGAACCCAGAATATCATGAGCAGCGCCCATATCTTGTTTCTCTAGGTATACTGTGAATATTCTTGAAGTGTCGTTGTTGGGAGCTTTGCCTTTGAGAACGGCTCTCGCCGATTTCAAGAGCTGTATTCGTGAGTATATGTTCTAAGGTTAGGGTTGGGGTTAGGGTTTGGAATAACTTACATATCGGGCGACTTGCTGAGTCAACATATAATTGTCACCTTCCCAGGTCGTCGTAGGAAGATAATCAGCGTAATAACTGCCTACTCCACTGAAACTGCTGTATCCATGCCCGCCCATAGCTCTTCGGCAAACTTCAAGCCCCTCGGCTGCTGTTGTGCTCGCAAGTGCTTTCAATCCACAAGATGTAGCATGAAGATCGGCTAATAAGTCGGATCCTGCCTGTACCTCTTCTGGACCTGGAGCTCTCCTCGTGGAATCAGATTGAACTGATTGCATCTTTCTCTGATTCTGTTGGTACATTTCCATCATAGCCTTTCCAGTAAAGTGAAGAGCAAAGGTTGCGGCAAGAAGCGGGAGCAGGCGGAACTGCACCATTGTGTAATTCAAAACTTGGTTCTCACCAGGGCCATCAGCTGGAGTAGCATCACGGTCTTGGAATTGACGCCGCACAGAGGTGTACCTGGTCGCAATAGTAACACCACGAGCCAATACGCCACCCGCTTGAAGCACAATTGTGCTCCTCACCCATGTCATAGTTCCATAAACAAGAGCAGCAGACTGTGGTCGGATATACTTGTTGGTCTCAGGATCAACACTTGAGAACTTGGCTAACATATTTACGTGCGGGATTTTGAAATGGTTGAGAAGTAGGAAACCATTGTCCATGGTGTTGTATCCGAACTTGGGTCCAATATCGCCGACATGAACTCCCTCAAGAGGTTCATGGGTTTCTAAATCCCGGATCTGAGCCACAAAGGGGTGTGGACCATAAGGTTTGCCGCCGATTATGAGCTGAGCCATTATAACAGCATGATTTGCGGTACGTCCCAGAGATCCAATCCACCATTTTGAGGCTGTGAGATGTGGCGAGTGAAGTATAAAGGTTTTATCCTCGGGATTCCATGTCGCAGTGGTTTCGAGCCCACGAACGTTCGAACCATGTCCTAACTCTGTTTGTGCATAACAACCAATAATTTTGTAGTTCTCGGCGGGTTCGAGGAAGAGCTTTTGTTGTTCTGGTGTAGTTTGAGTTCGTAGAGTTGTCTATGAATCATTAGCAGTTGTTCATCTTGTAAATGAAAATTGTTGTACCAAGAACATGCTAGCATGCAATCCATATGGGCCAGGTTCACTGATCAAATCCGTGGCAACCTGTAAATCTTCTTGTGTCCATTTGTGCTTCACCTCTAGTTGTCTTAATCGCTTTGCTCGCGCAAGAGCTGTTTTGAATCTGTCTACTCTGCCATCGAAGTAGTTCTGGGACTTGTCAAAGACATTTTCTGCCTGAAGGATACTGAGAATCTGCTGTTTGCGGTCGAGAGCTTCTTGGGTGAAGAGGAATGCTGACAGCTTCTCAACGTCAACCTTCGACTTCGCAATGTCGATCTGAACGAGTTCAGAACCTTGTGGCGAAGACGGCTTTAGAGCCTTGACCCATTCAGGAGTTGGAGACATTTTAAATGAGAATCTAGAAGAAAGTATCTAATGAAGGGAAGAAGAAGAAGATGATGATGATGCAGAAAGACGAGATGATAACTGTAGAGCAAGGCCCTCGGCTCCAGGTCATGTCGGGCCATCCTTCATCCTCGAGTCTCATCCGTCACCAAATCACACTAGCAATGGACCTCGGCTTAATCTTTGGGAGGATAGTCCGAAACAATTGGTTTCTCAAGTCCAAACTGGTGGGTCTGAACTAATGGCATAAGGTTATCCACTAACGGAGCAACGACGCTGCTGATAACAGTCTGGATTTTGTGCATGAGCATGCACAAGGCTGAGAAATTTCCACACTTTCACAAGGAAAACATCACATGAGGAGTTTCTGCTCATTATCTTGATTGGCCAATCCACTCGCACGACGCACGGGGACACGCAGATTACTTGCTTTACTGTTCACACTTATACATATGTGATTAGAGAAAAATAGGATTTGAAATTCTTTTTCAATGCTCATCGAGCTGGTGAGTACCAAGAGCTTATTATTTTGGGTCTGGAACCTTTACACACATAGATTTATTACCCTCAAGTTTTAAAAAACCGGGATTTCGTGGATATGGGTGAAGCAATACCTCAGAAGATTTCATGCAAACGAAAGGTCTCATTTCATTTTAATACAAACAATTTTAGGAAATAACTAATTGGACTGTCTCAGCGATTTGAGAGGGCATCCGCTCTCAAGAGGTTAGAAACCCTTCAGTTGCAATCGTTAAGTGTATTTCTCTCTTCATGAGTCCATCTTGCTGAGTTGTACTGCATCGAAACATCCCATTTCAAACGTACTAATCATCTTGATCTGTCTGGTGCAGCCAAATCATGTGGAAGCATTCAGCGCATTAAGGAAAACTATGCGGATTTGGTCTGTTGTCATATGTGTATTAAGACGAACAATTGGTTAACACACCTATGCTTTGGAATGTCTCAAAATGGTTCGAATAATAGGCTTGTTATCATATAGCACCGTACTCGACACTTACTGAAGCATCTGAATGAACTGGTCTGAATCTTGCCTTCTTCATGTTGCTCCTTCCTTCCGACGAAATTTACCCTATCCCAAACCTCCAAATGTTACGAATTCTCATAAAACCATAAAACCCATACTATCTTATATTCCTTAACACTAGTCCTATTCAAATATACGTCCACTCTATTTTACATACAGCCATGCTTTCCAAGCACTACCTGACATTCCTATTCCTCGTGCCAGTGAGCTTCGCCGAACTATTTCAACCACTGCGCAAGCTTGAAGCTCGAGGGAAAAGTATCCCCTTCTACACTTGCGGTGATCAACAGCAAAGCTGCGACGCCTTCGATCAACCAGTGGGTTTACTAGATGGCATGCCTAATTATTTCTCACACTCTCTAGAATATCTGCTGTCCAGTGTTAATGACTTGCTTCCACACTTCCACGACATATGATCAGATATTTTGCTGCAAACCCGACACACCTAAAGGTGACTGTAGTACAGGACTCAGCGGTCCACCAAAGTGTCTGCCTGGAACAATTGAGTGTTCTCAAGCAATGGGCGGAGCTTGCTGTCCCATCGAGACTAGTTGTTCTCCAAACGGATGTATAGAAATTAATGATGCGACCGTCATCGGTACCTCCATCGCAACTGAAAATGGCAATACCGTGGCCACAGTCACAGAGCAGCCGGCAGCTACTGCAACGTTGCCTAAGGATGGAGAAGTGGGACAAGTTGCTGGAGGCGCAAAGAGAATCGGAATAGCAACAATCTGTGTACCATGGATGGTCTTCTTCATGCTCGTTTCTGTGGCATGCTTGATAAACCTGCTGTGACGTTAAGCTCTAGCTAGGTGATCTGTATGTAGATTTCCCGGAACAAGCTGGTATGCGTACTCTGACTTTTTACAAGCTCATAGATCAGTTTGCGAAACTGATGTACGTAGTCCAGTGGATTGAGTAGGGGCGAACTTTGAAGGAAGATAGATTGTCCAAACTTCAGATTGAAATCAAATGCTGTCATCTGAACACTGAAGCATCGCATGGATTGGAAGATCAGATTCTATCTACAAGTTAATATTTACCCTTGTAGTATGGCAAGGCTATAGTCCAGCCTTGCAATGCCCCTGTTAGCAACCAAGCGTCATCTGCAACGCAATGAGTGAGAGCGAAATCAACTCTCAACAAAGTCCAACGAATATCGGTGATGGCCCGGATAGCCACAGCCCGAAATCCACGACGGCCTCCATAGAACTGGAACGGATGGCAGACTCTGCGGAGGAACCATTAATGCGGCTCGAGGCGGGGGAGGAGATTGAACGCGCGAATCCTAATGGAGATATTAATGATGTCTCGCAGCTCTTAGAGAAGAACCTTCGAAATCCCAGTATCTTCGTCTGGCTCTTGACCTTCTCTGCCGGAATTAGTGGACTACTTTTTGGATGTAGGTTGAAATTTGCTATGGCAAGGAGTTCAAGTAACTCAAATCATGTGAAGTGTGCTCTAGGAGTTTAGCTTCACAGCTCATTTTCGTGCAAACTTCTACATAGTTGCTGATATTTCATTAGATGATACTGGGGTAATCTCAGCCACTTTGGTTTCGATCAAAAGCTCTCTTGGACATCCACTAAGCGCCTTCGATAAATCGATAATCACTTCAATTACAGCCCTCTTCGCTCTCCTCGTATCTCCCATCTCTGGCATGATTGCGGACAAGCTGGGTCGCAAAAGAGTCATTTTACTTGCCGATGCCGCCTTCATTGCTGGGGCTCTGATACAGGCAATTTCTGATTCAGTTTGGTTGATGGTGATTGGCAGAGCAATAGTCGGCCTTGCTGTTGGAGCGGGAAGTTTCGTCGTTCCGCTATATATCGCAGAGCTTGCACCAGCGCCTTTTCGGGGACGTCTTGTCACTCTCAATATACTTTTTGTAACCATTGGGCAGGTAGTAGCTTATATTGTAGGCTGGATGTTTGTACAATGGGGGGATGAGAGTACTGGATGGAGATGGATTGTAGGCCTTGGTGCAGTGCCTGCCATAGTCCAACTATTCGTTATGGTGTTCATGCCAGAAACACCACGCTGGCTTGTGATGCTTGGACGGCGTGATGAAGCCCGAAGCGTTCTCAATAAGGTTTTCGGGCCGACAATGGACGTCCGGCAAATGGTAGATGAGGTGCTCAAAAATATAGAGAAAGAAGTTCAAGAAGAAGATGAAGCAAAGAGAGGCAGATTAAGGGGCCAAAAGAAGAAAGGTACCCACTCTTGGATATCTGATGCCCAAGATACTTGGAGTGAACTGTTGAGAATTGGTGGAAATAGAAGAGCGCTTACCATAGCCTGTCTTTTACAAGGACTCCAACAGCTCTGTGGTTTCGTAAGTCAGCCGTCCTCCTTAATTAGGGCCATCCACTTATAAGATTGTAGAATTCCTTAATGTACTTCTCCGCTACTATATTTCAGATTCTTGGCTTTTCGAACCCAACATTAACCTCGTTGTCGGTGGCTTTAACGAACTTTTCAATGACTTGCATGGCTCTATTCTTGATAGACCGGATTGGTAGAAGGAGAATATTACTTTGGTCAATACCTCTAATGTCCATTGGATTGTTCTGCTGTAGTTTTGGGTTCTTTTTCATAACATTGCCCCAAGACAGTAACTCAACAACCAAGACTGCGGCTACTCAGAAACAAATGGCACCATCCTTTGTCCTGGCTAGTATCATGCTATATGTAGCAGCATATGCCCTTGGCCTGGGGAATGTACCCTGGAGTGAGTGGTTGCTAGACATTCCCCCCTCACTTCTTTCTAGTTGCTGAACTCATCCAATTACTCTGCCGATAAATGCTTACTTTGAAACGTGTAGTGCAAAGCGAACTCTTTCCTCTAAATGTGCGCTCCCTTGGGTCTGGGATTTCCACTAGCACAAACTGGGGGGCCAATTTCATTGTTGGCTTGACGTTTCTTCCTATGATGGAATTACTCACACCTACCTGGACTTTTATTGTTTATGCCGTTATCTGTATTGGAGGCTGGCTTTGTATCTGGCGTATTTATCCGGAAACGAAGGGTCTGAGCCTAGAGGAAATTGGACGTTTGCTTGCTGATGGATGGGGTGTTTAAGGAGTTTATAGAGATTGGAGATCTGATTCAATAGTTCCCAATGAGCCGCTGATGATGGATCCAGTTCTACCAATTTGCAGTCACTAAACCCTTTAACATGAGAGTTACTATCTGTATCAACGAATAAGTTGGTTTGATAATCTCAAGGGCTACAATCTGCAGCCATTTCTTGTCTTGAAATACCTGAGACGTTAAAAAACCAAGGAACAATTCTCCGAAAGCCATAATATTAACTCCGCTATTGTGTACATGGCTTAGAACTGAGAAAAGCTGAAGATTGGTTTAAATCTGCAGGGGGGTGAAGCGGATTTGAAATACAACTTTATGAGTTGTTGTGAACATGCATACCAATCTACTTATTGTATGGAAACAAACTCTAAAAATAAAAATATTACCCTTAAGATTAGCTTTACATAGAAAATACGAGCTCATACTTTTATACATATAATCCAGTCAGATCCCTGCAACTTATTCAGAGAACTCCCCACGTGATAAGGTTACGGTACCGATCCTTCAGCCTCCTAGTTCATGGCTGCGTAGTGGGGTTAACAACTCCAACCTCTGCCTGCCACAACCTCCACAAGCAACAAAAAGACTTTATACGAATCCTATTACCAGTGACAACTCATTCATAGCGTGCGCTGAATCTGCCTCTCTATATTGCTGCAGGAGACGATCGCACACGTCGAGACACAACCGCGAAGATGGCTCCCACCATCGAAGAGCTTGACGCGACAGTCCGCCACTTTTATGAGAGTCGAGGAGAAAGTGTAAGGACATATCGCTTGCCTTTAATATAGAAGCCTATACTGACGCGCTGAACTTGTAGCAAAAGCAAGCCCAGGCTACCCTGAACCAAGTATGTCCATCTTTTTCATCAACAGCCTCACCTTAGGTACTTTACTAACAGGCTACTTAGTTTAAAGAGGACCCTGATGCATGGCTCCTGGTGGATAAGATTTTACAGGATGCTACATATCCCCAGACGAAGCGTTGGTTCCCTTACTCGCTCATTAACTGCTGAAAATAAAGCTAACCTATTACAGATTTGGGATTGCAAGTACTTGACCACGTTATCCTAACAAGATGGAAGGTTCTACCAAGAGAGCAATGTTTAGGTTAGTTTGGTGTCTCTGGTCGTTCGTTCCCTTACTAACAAGTCAAGGTATCCGGAATTTTGTGGTCGGCTTCATTATACAATGCTCGGGCACCGAAGAGTCTTTGAAGCAACAACGAGTTATCCTAAATAAGCTAAATCTTGTCCTCGTCTCAATCCTCAAACAAGAATGGCCTCATAACTGGCCTACATTTATCAACGAGATTATATCTTCCTGCCACACAAGTTTGTCAATATGCGAGAACAATATGGCTATCTTACGCCTGTTATCAGAGGAGGTCTTTGATTTTTCAGCGGATGCTATGACATCAACCAAGACAAAGAATCTAAAGATTACGATGTGTGCTGAATTCTCGTCCATTTTCCAACTTTGCAACGAGGTCTTGAACAGCGCAACCCAAACAAGCTTGATCAAAGCTACACTCGAAACGCTTCTGCGGTTTTTCAACTGGATTCCGCTTGGTTACATTTTCGAGACCCCGATTATTGATACGCTACGGACAAGATTCTTGGAGGTACCCGAATTCAGAAACATCACACTGAAGTGCTTGACTGAGATTGGCGGTCTGCAAACTGGACAGCAAAATCAATATGACGAGAAGCTCGTGGGGATGTTCACGGAGGTTCTGACTACAATTTCGAAGATCATTCCGCTATCACTGGATCTCAAAACCACCTACAACTCAAGTAATTCCAAGGATCAAGAGTTCATCCAGAACCTAGCACTTTTCCTGTGCAATTTCTTCAGCGTTCACCTTAATGTAGGTTGAAGCTGAAGCTATAAAATTATTCTATTGCTAATTAGTCGATAGCTTATCGAAAATCTCCCCAATCGTGACTTTCTCACTCACGCTCACTTCTATCTTATCCGCATATCCCAGATTGAGGATAGGGAAATTTTCAAGATTTGCTTAGAATACTGGACTAAGCTTGTACAAGAACTGTACGATGAGATGCAGTCCCTTCCTATCACTGATGTAAACCCGCTCATTAATATGGGTGTTGGTGGCCTTTCCAATGCCGGCGCGCCAAATCCAAGTTTACTAGCCAACTATCCACTACGAAAGCACAAGTACAATGAGGTACTATCAAATTTGAGAGTAGTTATGATCGAGAAGATGGTTCGTCCAGAAGAGGTCTTGATCGTTGAGAATGAGGAAGGTGAGATTGTTCGCGAGTTTGTCAAGGAAAGCGATACAATCCAGCTTTATAAGACTACTCGGGAGTGCCTGGTTTATCTTACACATCTGGATGTTGTCGACACTGAACAGATAATGACTGATAAGCTTGCTCGTCAAGTGGATGGTTCCGAGTGGTCGTGGGCAAACTGCAATACATTGTGCTGGGCAATCGGGTCTATTTCTTTAGCGATGAACGAAGAGACTGAAAAGCGATTTCTGGTTACAGTCATCAAGGATCTCCTTGGCCTGACGGAGATGAAGCGAGGCAAGGACAACAAGGCTGTCGTTGCAAGTAATATCATGTACATTGTTGGCCAGTACCCTCGATTCTTAAAGGCACACTGGAAATTCCTCAAGACTGTGGTTAACAAACTCTTTGAGTTCATGCACGAGTCACACGAAGGGGTTCAAGACATGGCCTGCGATACGTTTATCAAGATCGCTAGACAGTGCAAGAGACACTTTGTGGCACTTCAACCTGGCGAGCAGGAGCCATTCATCGAGGAGATTGTGCGAACTATGCGCAAAATTACCTGCGATCTTTCACCTCAACAAGTTCATACCTTCTATGAAGCCTGTGGTTATATGATTGCAGCTCAGCCCCAGAAGAATGCACAAGAGAGACTCATCGCTGAGTTGATGTCATATCCAAATGCCGCTTGGGATGCTATCATTCAGAAAGCTACTGCAAATCCTACTACCTTGCAAGATGCAGAAACCATCAAGGTCATTGGAAACGTTATGAAGACCAATGTCTCCGCTTGCAGCTCGATTGGAAGCTACTTCTATCCCCAGATTGGTAGAATCTATCTCGATATGTTGTCTATGTACCGTGCCACTAGCGAGATGATCTCTGAAGCAGTGGCGAGAGATGGTAAGCTACGAGCCCTTCACCATATCTACCTAGTCGTTGCTCGTCTTTGGAGGTTTGTAAGAATATGCTAACTCGGAAAAGGTGACATTGCTACAAAGATGCCTCGAGTTCGTGGACTAAGAACTATCAAGAAGGAGATCTTGAAGCTCATTGAGACATATGTCGAGAAAGCTGATGATCTTGAGATGGTTCGCTCTAATATCGTTCCCGCTCTCCTCGAGGCCGTTTTGGTTGACTATAACCGCAACGTGCCGAATGCTCGAGATGCTGAGGTCTTGAAGGTCATGTCCGTCATTATCACCAAGCTTTCTGTACGTTGGACCCCCCATCGCTCGAAATATTCGGTGATGCATCCCTTCCTTTCGTTCTTTACTCCCATCATTTGTTTCTGTATCTTTTACAAACCTTTGCTAACGATTGATTTAGGCACTTATGGAGGACCAGGTCCCTACCATAATGGAAAACGTTTTCGAGTGTACGCTTGAGATGATTAATAAGGACTTTTCGGAGTTTCCAGAACACAGAGTCGAGTTTTTCACGCTTCTCCGATCGGTTAATCTTCACTGCTTCCCCGCTCTTCTTAAGCTAGACAATCGACAATTCAAGTTTGTTATTGACTCTTGTATGTGGGCAAGCAAGCACGACAACCGCGAAGTTGAATACGCTGGACTCAATATGTGTCTTGAGTTAATCAGCAACATTGCAGAGACTGATCCTGGAACTTCGAATGCTTTCTTCCAGCAATTCTTTGTACCGATTTTACAAGACGTCTTTTTTGTGCTCACTGATACAGATCACAAGGCCGGATTCAAGTCTCAATCTATGTTACTCTCACGAATGTTCTACTTTGTCAACCCTGCTGATGGATCCCAACCCAAGATCCAAGGACCCATCTACACCCCCGAGCAAGCGCCTGTAGGCACTGGCAACAAGGAGTTCTTGGCAGGCTTTGTTGCCAACTTGTTGCAGACTGCTTTCCCTAACCTTCAACCGTAAGTTAATTCTCCTTACGTATAGGATCAAAAATTAATGGTATATAGAAATCAAGTTAAGGTGTTCGTAGAAGGCTTGTTTACTTTAAACTCCACCTACGACCGGTTCAAGCTCAACCTGCGTGACTTCCTCATCCAATTGAAGGAGTTCTCCGGTGATAACACTGACCTGTATGCCGATGAGAAGGAGCAGCAAGATAGAGATGCTAAGGCAGCCGAGCGAGAACGACTATCTAAGGTCGGAGGTCTTCTCAAACCTGCTGAGCTTGCAGAGGATGATGATGAGTACGTATATTTCAGGGAAACCAACACGGTCGATTTACGTACAGAATTGAATACTGATCTTCCTCTAGGTTGTGACTCAACACAGAATTAAGAACCGATCAAGGAAAATCCGAAGCACAACTACCTGTCCACCGTCCTCACCATACCACCAATATACTAGATGGCTGGGATATGTATGATATATAAGATCTTGATCCCAAGACTGCTATACCCGTGCCCAGCTCTATCTTTTCAAGTTTCCTCCTCTTTACGCAGATGATATCACTGCCACCCGGCAATTATGCGATGGGCGGAGTTGGGGCGCTGGCTGCGTCTTAAAAGTCATTTTCTTTCTAGATTAGTTTCGTCTCTTCACGGCGAAAAAGAGATACAGCATTGCGTTTTGCGCAGAACCGGACATTTTGATACCTCCCGTCTGCATGGAATGAATATTGAACGAGGTATGAAAGATAGCGCAATGATAAACGAAGGTATTTGCTTGGTAGTCCTGTAGTAGCGTAATAAATTCTACGCATTCTACGTATACTCCCAGTTTTATGAGCCCCCCTAATCGAGTTATGCATGTGTATTATGAAGGCTACTTTTGTACACCGAAACCTATATGAGTTCTCGAGGTTGTAGCTTGGAAAGCCCCAAGCCCACGTGCAATAAGCATGGGGTTGCAACTGACGAATTAACTTCACTAGGAGCAAAACGTGCAGCCCAATGGCCAAGTAAACTCTTCTAGATGTTTTTGGGCGTGCGACCTCCTTCTGTCTTCCAACACCATGCGCAAATAGAATACCATCACCCCACCTATCTTTATTAGAGGATCGTCCGATGTTTCGTTGAGGCTCTTCAGGCACCATGGTCGAATGATTGGCTCATAATTTGAATATCTCTATGGTGCGTGTGAGATCCCTCCGCACCTGGCGGGCTGGTCGATGATTAGGGTTACACTGGACTGGGCAAGTAGCCAGGCATATATATATAGATCTCCACCCTACATTATTGCATTGTGTCACTCTTCCCTTCCGGCGATCTTCCAACTCTCTGGTTCCATAATGGTTTTCTTAAAGCTAGTATCCGTTGCGAGTTTTGCAGTCACCGTTACAGCGTTCGTGAACCGGACTGTTTGCAATGACAAGGTATACACTTACGAAGAACTTGCGGGCGTAGGAATCCTCCCAAGCAATGGCCGTGATGAGTTTGGAGATACGCTCGGCGGGATTGGAAGTGGTCTCGCTTTGGATAGAAGTCAATGGAAGAAACTTGCCAATGGAAGCTATACAGGCGTGGTCTGGGGACTTCCGGATCGCGGGTGGTAAATCATAACTTTCTCAAAATATTGTTACCTGCCACATTGTGTCAAGCTGTTTAAAATGTTCAAGGTTAACAATATTGCTAGGAACACACAGGGAACCCTGAATTTCCAACCACGGGTTCACAAGTTTGATCTGCTGTTTACCCCAAACTCAGCAGCTACCGCCGCGAACCCTGGCGCTAACAACCTACATCTGTACTACAAACAGACAATTCGATTTTTCGGACCCGATGGTACACCATGTACCGGTCTTGATCCCGACGGAAATGGATTTCTCAGCTTCCCAGGCTTCCCTGATCTTCCCGTTGCCACGTACAAAGGCGATGGGTTTGGGGGTGCTGGCTCAGGTGGGAAACGCATCTCGGTTGATGCTGAGGGATTGGTGCTTAATCCAGATGGATCCTTCTGGGTTAGTGATGAGTATGGACCGTATATCTACCGGTTCAATGCTGCCGGCATTATGATCAGTGCTATTCGACCGGTTGATGCGATTATCCCAATGCGAAATGGGACGGAATCCTTCTCTGCAAACTCGCCAACTATTGAGACAAATGGGAAGGAAGACGTAGTCATTCCTGCCAATAACCCTACTGTACGTGGTTTCAATAGTACTTATCCATACCTCATATATCTGGCTCTCAAACGGCTTCGCTGTAGTACTATATAGGATTACTGCTAAATTGGTTATATGTAGGGCCGTCAGAACAATGCTGGTTTCGAGGGACTCGCTGCATCCGGAGATGGGAAAACATTGTGGTATGTTGACTATTGAAGCCATGAATCCAGGGACTCGACTAAATATCCAAAGGGTCCTGCTACAAGCTGCAGCAAATCAAGAAGGAGGATTGGAAAAGCAGACCAGACGCTATGTGTGTATTTCAGACATTCTTTTGTGCTACTCATCCTAGCATCTTCTAGATTGGAAGCATCTTACATGGGAGCAAGACCACAATTGCTATCCTGGCCGCTAACACCAACCACAGACCCGCCTGCTCAAATACGACATTACAAAAGCTGAAGCACCAAGATACTCAAGGGAGTTCGTTGTACCGCTTCCGCTCTACAACGATCCAACTGCCAAACCATCCAAGAACCCCAAATCAGCCGCCCAATCTGAACTATTCCACATCCAGAATGACCAATTCATGATTCTGTCTCGAGACAGCAATGCAGGTCACGGAGCGGAGGTGACCACTTCCCAATACCGCCAAATCGATATCTTTAATATCGCTGAGGCGACTGATATCAAGGGGAAGACTTTCGATTGCGCTACCTGTGGTATGACCTGCCTCTGACTTTCTTGTCGATTGGTGTGCTTTTGGAGACCATATTACTAATGCATATCCCAGGTGTGGCCTCTTCAACCGGCGTGCTGAACGCGGCCATCACGCCCGCCAAATACTGTCCGTTCATAGACTTCAATCTCAACTCCCAACTATCTCGCTTTGGTCTCCACAACGGCGGCGCGCAAGACGC